>OJNH01000029.1_pt1 | contig 113696 bp, 78 predicted proteins | sample 1597361 | NCBI WGS metagenome assembly OJNH01 (sample SAMEA2452136, study PRJEB22498) | human gut metagenome | biome: human feces; feature: human gut; material: feces | place: Australia | collected 2012
TCTGATATGGCCAAACAAATCCTGTCACAACTGACCGGCGACTTTACCATTACGGAGAATTACAATCTATGATCTGCCCCACCAATTGGATCGAGCGTCTCAACAGAAACTTCAGGAGAGCAACAAGAATACGTACAGCCATATATGCCTGATACTGTCTCAAAAAGTGTGTCTGATAGTCGGCCCCTTTTTTACCGACTATCAGACACACTTTTTGAGACAGTATCTATTTAAGTTCAACAAAATGTAAATCATATATACTTATTCATATCACATTCCATCTGTCATCCATTCCAATAGACCTGGTACAGGCAAATTAAGAAATATTACAACAAATATGAAAGCATATTATTCTTTTTTGTATTCATAAAACAATTTTCTATATTGGGAAGGTGAAATATCTGAATATTTTTTGAATACTTTGATAAAATAAGCCCAATCTTCAAATCCCAATTGATATGCTATTTCTTTAATTTGTTTATGAGATGTTGTCAATAGAACCTTAGCTTCTCTGATTTTTAACTCCTGTATATATTTTGAAGGGGTAACCCCTGAATAGTCTTTAAATATTTTCCTGAACCATGAATAACTCAGTTTTATCTCATGTGCAACTTTCTCCGGGGTAATTCCATTAGATATATTATCCTTAATTATACTTTTGGCTTTATTTATCAGATCTTCCATTACGGGATCGGTACATTTATTTTTTTCGTAATAAGTTATCATACATAAGATCAAATTTGTTATACCCGCAATATACAACTGAAAACCCGGTTTCTCTTCATTAGCTACTCTTATTGCATCCTCAAACAAATTTATAATCTTATCCTGAATTCCTATTCTAAAAATTTTCTCTTTTGTATTAAGTATATTATCTATATCATTCATATTATTATATTGGAATCCAATCCAATATTCTTTCCAACCCGTTTTTTTATCCGGTTTATAACTATGCCAAGTATTTGGCTTTATCAAAATCATATCACCTTCACTTATATCCATAAATTCATCCCTGGAAAAAAAATATTTCCCCCTACCTTTTACTATATAAAGTAATACATAAACATTCAATACTCTACCCTTATAAGGGTTAAATAAGAATTCAATAGGATGGCCACTCATAAGAGGATATCTATCGAAATTTTTTACGACAGTCTCAGTGCCGATTGTCTTTACATATAGCCTGTTTTCCTTACTTTGTTCTCCATTGATAATATATTTAAAGCTCTTATTAGAGCACTTTAATTTATTTCTGTTATCCATGATATATATTGAATAATTTAAGCTTTTCAAGCTCATTCCTTGAAATCAAAGTATTAAGATGATATATTTCTTACTAATTTGTAGAGAACAAGTAATTTTTAATATTACCCAAACATACTCTCATACATGTAGATAAGCAAAAATACTCCTTTTATTTCTGAATTCAAAACATCTTTCAATAATTAAAATCCTAGACATCCCCCCTTTAAACACAATTTACAGAATATCTATTTGAATATTTTCCTCTTTTGATTTTTATCGAACTATAATAGTTTATCATTTACATTTTACTACAACTAATGACAAAAAATAAATTCAATAAAATAATAAAAAAAAAGATTTTAAGACCTCATATTTGGCATTCTTATCGTATTTTTGTAATAAACTACTTTATATAAGACTTACAATCATGCGCAAAGTTATAGGAATCGGTGAAACGATCATGGATATCATATTTCATGGTGAACAACCTACTGCAGCCGTACCGGGCGGCTCTTCATTCAACAGCATTATTTCCGTTGGTCGGGCAGGCGTACCGGCCATATTCATTGGAGAAACCGGACATGACGAAGTAGGCCGTCGCATAGCCAGTTTTCTGAAAGACAATCATGTAGACAACCGTTTTCTGAGAATGAGAGATGATATCCAATCTGCTGTTTCATTGGCATTCCTTGATGAACGTCATGATGCCCACTATATGTTTTATAAACAACCTCCTAAGAATTTACCCGACTTTTCTTATCCTGACATCAAGCCTGATGACATTGTCCAGTTTGGTTCTTATTATGCCATCAATCCTCATATCCGTCAGCAAGTCAAGTCATTCCTGACGCACGCCCGTCAGCAAGGAGCTATTCTCTATTACGACCTTAACTACCGTCGTACTTATCGGGACAGAATCAACGAACTGTTACCCACCATTCACGAGAATTTTCTGCTGAGCGACATCGTACGCGGATCAGCAGATGATTTTGAAATCATGTACAACTTACGTGATCCGGAGGAAATCTATCATCGCCATATTTCATCATACTGTCCGCTTTTCATTTGTACACTTGGTAAAGACGGCATAGCCTTATGTACACCGGAGCAGACATTCCGTTTTAATGTAGAAAAAATACGTACCGTAAGCACCATCGGAGCTGGCGACAACTTTAATGCCGGTTTTATCTACGGACTGATACGCCACCATGTTTGCCGTCATGAACTGCCCCGTCTTACTGCTACCCAATGGGAAAGTCTGATTGACTGCGGACGCCGTTTTGCCGCTAATGTCTGCATGAGCATACACAACTCCATTGACGAAAATTTCGGCCAACAAATGGCGGACGAACTGAACTCATTATAAGAACCTAGACAAAAAGTAATGCTTGAAGTTCGTCCCACGAACGGGCTACTGCCAGATAGTGAGTAAACGGCACATTTATAAACTGACGCCGATCCATTTCATCAAGCATTTCGAGTAACTTGTCCCAGAAGCCGTGCGTATCAAAAAGAATCACCTTTTTGGTATGATAACCAATACTGTTGGCTGCCATTACCGTAAAAATCTCATCTAAAGTACCGATACCACCGGGCAAGGCTACCAGCACATCACTTTGCTCTACCATGATAGCCTTACGGTCATTCAGGTCCTGACACGTTACGACCTGGTCTACATAGTTACTCACCCTCCTGTGGGTTTCCAGAATACGCGGTATAACCCCTATAGTCGTACCACCGGCTTCCTTAACGCCTCGTGCCACACTTTCCATCAATCCGGAATTGGCACCGCCATAAACCAGCGTCATCCCGTTCTCCCCTAGTTTACGGCCAAAATCCTCAGCCATTTCATAATAGAATGGCTCCAATCTTTCGGAAGCCGCACAAAATACACCTACTTTTTTTATCATAACCACTTTTTATAACTTTACATCTTCCAGATTAATCAGTCCGTTGACAATCGCATAAATAGTCAATCCTGCCGGAGAATGGATCTGAAGCTTACGACTGATATTGCGCCGATGAGTCATCACGGTGTTGACGGAAATAAAAAGCTGTTCTGCAATTTCCTTGTTGGAAAGACCTTTCACCACACATATAATCACTTCTTTTTCCCTGTCACTCAAAGTCTCACCGGAACTGTTCTCCACTTCTGAAGTCTCAGTTTCTGTCATGACGTCCTCATGCAATGCGCATTTTTCTTCCAACTGCACTACAGCCTCCAGAAACAGTGTATCCTCCAGATGACAATGACTGAAAAGATCTTCTTCCGTAATAAAAAGATCCATCAGAACCTCATTCAGCAACTGACCGTTACTGTCATTGGGATAATATTTGATAATGATACTCTTAAGTTCAGAAAGGCTTTTCTCGATCTGCATGTGATTGTCATGATGCTGTCTGGACAAGGTATGGATATTCACATCCGGACTAATCTTTTTATTTGTCATCAGTTCATGCACATAAGTATGAATGTGCTTGTCTTCATAATCCATGTGACGGCCAACCTCTGCCGCAAACTCATCATAAAATTTCAGAATCAGAAATGCGATCTGATTACGTGCAGAACAATCAATGGACTCTATAAGTTTTCGACGAATCGACGGCAAACGGAATTTCACGAAATAATCATGTGAACGGCGCAGATAATCCATAAGAGCAGACAAGGACACATGCTCTACCAATTCACCTATATTGACTCCCCGACCGCTTGCATGAATGAAATTGACTACAGAAAGAAATGTCGCACAATCCACCCCGCTGGCTGAGCATGTAGCACTGACCGTCTGATCTCCGAACCCCAGCGTAAGACCAAAACGACTGATAACCTGTAATACCCGATAATCATCTCCGATGATATCCCCCATTCTGTCGGTGTCTTTGTATTTTTCTGACATGATACCTCTATTTATAAGTGTTTGCAAAGAAAACAAAAATATCCGATTCTGACAATCACTACAAATAGGTATTCACCAAAAGTTGTTAGGTATAATCCTGAAAAAAGTCATTTTTCCTTATACTCAACATCTTTTATATTTTCACTTTTTTTGTGTATTGCACGCTTTTTATGAACCATTTAACTTTGCATCAATAAAATTAATGAAATAAAACAAAAATCAGATTCAAAATGAAAGCTCAAAAAATCCTCTTTTCCACATTATTGTTATTATCTGTCAATCAGACTATAACAAAAGCTTCATCTCAAAACGACCGGAAGGACGGCAACACACAACAAGTCACGTCTGAAAAAACTGACAAAACAAAACGGTTAACAATTGGCGGATACGGAGAAGCCGTTTACAGCCGTAATTTCTATAGCGATAATTATTTACGATATACCAATGCCTCAAATTACAGGAATGCATCCGGCCATGGCCGTTTCGATCTGCCACATGTTGTCATTCTTTTGGGTTATGATTTCGGAAAAGGATGGTCTATGGGTACAGAAATAGAATTCGAACACGGCGGAACAGAAAGTGCTGTAGAAATAGAGGAAGAAGAAGGCGGAGAATATGAAAGCGAGATAGAACGCGGCGGCGAAGTGGCTCTGGAGCAGTTCTGGATCCAGAAATCATTCTGCCCTCAGTTTAACATCAGAGCAGGACATATTGTCGTACCTGTTGGTGCCACCAATGCCCATCATCTGCCTACAGAGTTTTTTGGCGTTTATCGGCCGGAAGGAGAAAATACGATATTCCCCTGTACCTGGCATGAAACCGGACTCAGTTTCTGGGGAAAAGCCGGCGACTGGCGATATGAGGCTCTTCTGCTTCCAGGTCTGGATTCCGACCGTTTCGGCCGACAGGAATGGATTGCCAGCGGAGCAGGCAGTCCGTATGAATTCAAAATAGCCAATGCCATGGCCGGTGCCTTCCGCATTGACAATTTTTCATTCAGCGGCCTGAGACTTTCGTTAAGTGGTTATGCCGGCAATTCATTCAGCAATACCCTTATCGAACCGAATGCCAAATACGAAAAAGTAAAAGGAACCGTACTGATAGGAGCATTTGACTTCTGCTATAATGCCCATAACTGGATTCTACGCGGTAATGCAGATTACGGTCATTTGTCTGATTCCGATCTCATCACCCAATATAATCAGGGACGTCGCAATGACTCTCCGTCACCCAAACAGGCTGTTGCCTCAGACGCCATGGCAGCAGGAGTAGAAGCCGGATATGACTTGTTCTCACAAATCAACAAACTTCAGGACAAGAAACAGAAATTTTATCTGTACGGACGTTATGACTATTACGATTCCATGTTCAAAACCGAAAAGGGAGTGACCAACTATGACTGGTGCGGACGTCATCGTGTAGCTGCAGGCATCAACTACTATCCCATCAAGGATATCGTCATCAAGGGCGAATATTCAGTAGGACTTTTGAAATCAAAATACAATAATGAACCTTCCGTATCTATAGGCATAGCTTACGCAGGCTTTTTTACCAGATAACAGACTCACCATTTAAAAACAAAGCTATATGGAATTTAAGAAAATGATTAAGAATTCACTGTATCTTTTTGTAGGTACAATGATGACAGCCTCCATGACAGGCTGCAACGATGACTCAAACACATCTGACACCACGTCTTCATCCAGTCAGGAACAGATTCTGCAAAGCGTCATTACCGATTATGTGGACTGCACCATCATTCCCACTTACCGAGGAATGGCCGACGCATCCATCGAACTTCACAATGCATGCCTGGCCATGCGTAATGCCGGCGCAGGAAATGTCACGACCGAGATGGTTCAAACGGCAGGCAATGCATGGATCAAAGCCAGACGTTACTGGGAACTCAGCGAAGCCTGGCTTTATGGTGCAGCAGGTGATTATAACATCGACCCGCATATTGATTCATGGCCATTGGACAAGACTGCCATGGACAATCTGCTGAACAATCCCGCACAGATGGCTCAAATGGATCCCGACGGCTACTATGTAGGCAATATGTTAGGATATGGTCTGCTGGGTTTTCACGCCATAGAATACATGTTGTTTGAATTGGATGCCACAGGAACCGAATCTCTTCCCCACCATGTCAATTACACTGAACCGGAACTGAATTACCTGGCTGCCGTTGCCGGCGACCTTCGCAATCAGTGCATCCGTCTGGAAGCCTCATGGGCTGGCATGGATCACATCACCAATGACAAACAACAAATCCTGACGGATGCCGAACTGGAACCTTCATTCGATTATGGTTCATCCATGAAAAATGCCGGCAGCGGTGGCAGCAAATACATCAACTATAATGAAGCCGTACAGGAACTGATCGTAGGTGCACAGGATATAGCTGACGAAGTAGGTGGCCTGAAAATAGGCAATCCAACCGGACACGGCGAAGAAGATGATCCTGATTATATTGAATCTCCTTACAGTCTGAATTCCATCACAGACTTTACTGATAATATCATCAGTATACGCAATGCTTATCAAGGCTGTCAGGATACAGACGATTATATCAAACCTGTCAACTCTTCACTAAGCAGTTATGTCCAGTCTTTAAATCCGGAGTTAGACACACGCATGAAAAACGCCATACAAGATGCGATTGACAAGATTGGACAAATGCGCGAACCATTTGCCAAAACTGCCAGAGATCCGCAGTACGATGCCATCAACCAGGCAGCAATCGCAGCTTGCAATAATGTGACAGACGTACTCAATGAGGTTCTCAATCTGCTGACTGCACATTAAACATCTGTCATATAGATTCTGCTAAAAACTAAAGTGATCCGTAGTTCCGGTTTATCCGTTTGGTTGTCAATGGGAATTTCAGCAAATGCCGATGCACACCTGGAATACGGATCACAGCTATTCTTTTTTAAAAAACTAATCCAATAACAAGATGAAGACATTACATTTTTTGTCTGGCCTGTCTTTACTGGCTTGTCTGACAGCCTGCAGTGACGAACCGAATGAAAACAGCCCGACCACTGATACCACTCCTACCGACCTGCCGGAATGGTATTATGCCGGAGGAAAATTAGGCACCACGTCACTGACAACCTCCACTGCTTTCGAACAGCCTACAGCGGTGATCGAACAGGATGGATTCTTCGAATCATTCAAACGTGGAGAACAATTGTTTGAAAAGAATTTTATGACTAACACAGAAGGAGTCAGAAGCGGACTCGGACCGGTTTATATCCGCAGTTCATGCATTCACTGTCATCCGGGTTACGGACATGGGAAAAGAGTGGCCGAAGGCAGTTTTGAGACAAATGCCATCGGCAATGGCTGTCTTCTGGTGGTTTATAACCCACAAACCGACGCTTATGTCAGTTGGTTGGCCGGTATGCCGCAAGGGCATGCCGTAACCCCATTCAAAGCGCCTATAGACGAAAGCCAGATTAAAGTGATCTGGAAAAACTACCAGGACCAGTGGGGAAACCGGTTTCCGGATGGTGAAACCTACGAACTGCAATATCCCGAAGTCACCATGCCAAAGGAAGCCATTTATGTCGTTAATCAAGGTTATCAGATTCCGGATGCCTCCTACGAAGTTCGGTTGGAATCCACCATCGGCATCTACGGTACCGGATTATTGGATGCCATTTCCGATGAAGATCTGAAAGCTGAATATGCCCGTCAGGAAAAAGAAGGTCTTTTACCCAACGGCATCAATCCTGCCTTTTTCAAAAACGGCGAATGGGTAAAACAATACAGCAACAGTAAAAACACGGATGTCCTCCCCGGAACGGCTTACGAAGAACATCCATTCCGCTTCACCTATGCATTAAGCCGCGGACCTCTGCAGGATGCGGCCGGCGTCAATGCCATGTGGAACATAACCAATGTCACACGCAGCAACCGGCGTTACCATTATCTCGATGCTGCCGGGACATACGCCAGTTATTCATCAAAAGATCCCGAAGTACAGACAGGATATCCAGCCTACATCAACCAGATCGATCCGGAAAAGAAACACCCCGAATGGCATCCCGAAACCAATGAAAACGGAGTGGAAGGAGCCATCTATGCCTATCTGACGTCTAAAGAACTGGATGTAGAAATGAGTGACGAAGAATTCGTCGACTTCATGGTATGGCATCGCGGACTGGCAGTACCAGCCGTACGCAATGTCCATGATGAGACGGTCCAAAGAGGAAAGGAAAAATTCGAGGAAATAGGATGTACTTACTGCCACAAGCCTTCATGGACAACTGGAGATGACCATTTCTATGATCCAAACGGTTTCTTCACAAAAGGTGACAACCGTCTGCCACGCTACCCGAACCAGACCATCTGGCCTTATTCCGACCTCATACAGCATAAACTGTACATGGTTAATGATATCCGTACGGGCTGGTGCCGGACTACACCGTTATGGGGCAGAGGTCTGCATCAGAAATGCACCGGTTCCGCCACTGCAGACCGTCTGCATGACAACCGGGCCCGTAATGTCATTGAAGCGATCATGTGGCACGGAAATCCCCAAAGTGACGCTTATTACACGGTACAGAAATTCCGGGAACTACCAAAATCTGACCGTGATGCCATTGTGAAATTCATTGATGCCATATAAAACCAGAAATCGATCTGCACTTTATCAAAAATACTGGTATTCATGCCACACTACCTAAAAAAGATTCAATCATATTACATTATGTACCGTATAGTCAATTGGTTAAAATTTTTAAGTTTTGGAGGTCTGTTCTTATTAATCGCCATGATGATCATGGCCACTGTCCTCGAAAAATTCCATGGGTCTGCATGGACCAGTATTTACTTTTACGGTTCACCACTGTTCATCGGACTGTGGTGGACCGTTTCCTTATCCTCCATCTGTTATCTGACCAAAAGGAAATTATGGAAAAAACCGGCAACTTTCTTACTTCATATATCTTTTATCCTTATCCTGACCGGTGCTTTCACCACCCATGTTTATGGTATCCAGGGACGTGTTCATCTGCGCTGCAACGAACCACCGTCCGATACGTTCGTTACCGATGACGGACAATCCCGTAATCTACCGTTCAGGATCTGGCTCCTGACGTTCAAAGCCGAGTCTTATATGGGCTCATTTGCACCGACTGACTATGTCAGTACATTACAAATCACAGACCAGGAAAACTCTTTCGAAACACAAGTTTCCATGAATAGGATCTGCCGATACAAGCATTACCGGTTTTACCAATCCGGTTACGACAGTGATCAAAAAGGCAGCACTCTGCTCGTCAGTTATGATCCGTGGGGAATCGGCATTACTTATACAGGATATGCCATAATGCTTCTGGCCTTTCTGGTATTCCCGTTCGATAGCAGAAGTCGTTTCAGACAATTGCTAAAGCTTAACCCCTTATCTGTAAAATCCTTTATTCTTTTGGGCTCTTTCACTCTTTTTTCACAAGCCGTTCAAGCCCGTCCTCAAAGTTTGCCCGAAGAAAGTGCCGCAGAACTCGGTAAACTGTACGTCTACTATAATGACCGGATCTGTCCGCTTCAGACATTTGCACGGGATTTCACCACCAAGCTTTACGGCAAACAAACGTATAAAGGTTTGAATGCAGAACAGGTTCTGGCCGGCTGGCTGTTCTTCTACGATGACTGGAAAAACGAACCCATGATACGCATCAAAAACGATAATGTCCGACAATTGTTACAAACAGACAAAGGATACGTCGCCCTGACAGATTTTATCAACGAAAAAGGATACAAACTGAATGAAAGCCTCAATTTGACTGGAAACAGAAAAGAACGGAACGCCATTGAAAAAGCCAACGAAAAGTTCAGTCTGGTAACAGCCGTATGTACCGGCCAGGCTATCAAACTTTTCCCCTATCAGTCCGGCCATGACAAGTTTCCGATATGGTATGCCCTGACTGATAATCTGCCCGACGATATACCGAAAGAGCAATGGGGATTTATTCACTACAGTCTCAGTTTCGTAGCCGAAGCGATAGCCCGGAATGACCAGAAGGAAGTGGTCAACTTATTGAAAAAGATTCGGAAATACCAGCAAAACGAAGCTGCCGGCGTTTTACCTTCCCCTACCCGTTTCAAAGCCGAGCTTTGGTATAATCAGATCAACAGTTCCCGGTCTGTAGCCATTCCTGCCATCCTTATCGGACTGGTTGCTTTTTTCTTCTACAGCAAAAGACTGTCTCTGCAGAAACAAAATCCTGCATCAGCCACTCCCGTACTGGTATGCGGCCTCACCCTGATTTGGTGTTATCTGACTGCAGTCATTACACTCCGTGGCTTCATCAGCGGACATTTTCCATTATCGAACGGTTACGAAACCATGCAATTCATGGCCGTTACAGCTGTCACTGCAGGTATTGTCATCCGTCGTCGGTTCGAAATAGCCATCTCATTTGCTTATCTGACCTGCGGTCTGACCTTGATGGTAGCCATGATGGGAGAATCCGATCCTTCGGTCACACCTCTGATGCCGGTATTGTCATCTCCTCTGCTCAGCATACATGTCATGGTGATTATGATGGCCTACGTACTGCTGATGTTTACCATGCTCAATGGATTGACAGCCTGCATTCTCCGACATACTGGAAAAGATCATACGGACAGTATCAACCGCCTGTACCAGATCAGCTCAGTCATACTTTATCCTGCAACATTCCTCCTGGCTACCGGAATTTTCGTCGGTGCCATCTGGGCCAACATATCTTGGGGGCGTTATTGGGGATGGGATCCTAAAGAAGTTTGGGCTCTGATCACCCTGTTGATCTATTCTACAGCCTTGCATACCGGCTCTTTCAAGTCTTTTGCCCGTCCCATGTTTTTCCATATCTACATGGTTGTCGCCTTTCTAAGCGTACTGATCACCTACTTTGGTGTCAATTTTCTGCTTGGCGGCCTACACAGTTATGCAGGATAAACCCAAAAAAGAAACAAGACGTTATTGTATAAACAAAAACTATTTCACATCTTTGCATCAAAACAGCATTCATGGAACAAACACATGTAGAATATTCCGCATTCATTCCTGAAAAGGGGGTCTGCGAATACCACACTCTAATACACATCACTGACACTTCGCTATCTTTCGAAAAACAACTTGAAGCCATTTGGGACACCTATAAAACATGGCAGTCATCCAAACTGACGGATGCCACACCAGTTTTCATACGTCTGTTCCTGAGCGATATAGCCAACCAACAGACATTAGCGGAAACCCGTATGGCAGGAATGCCCTGTCCGTGCTCCATCATCGGACAGCCACCATTGGACGGCAGTAAAATAGCTGCATGGATCTATTGGCAAACAGACGCATCCGTCTCTGTCGTAAATAAAAGATCATACAAGGTTTCACATGGAACATCATACACCCATCACTGGTCTGTCGGATGTACAGACGATTCTGAAAATTCTCACGAACAGACCAGAAACATGTTGGACAAATACGCGGAAGAACTGGTTAAAAACGGACTTTCTCTTTCAGAAAACTGCATCAGAACCTGGTTTTTTGTACAAAATGTGGATGTCAATTACCAAGGAGTGGTCAAAGGCCGCAATGAGGTTTTTGACCGCCAAGGACTGACCCGACACACCCACTTCATAGCCAGTACAGGTATCGGCGGCCGGGTTGCAGACAAACGCCACAAAGTCTCCATGGATTGTTATGCCATAGAAGGAATACAACCGGAGCAGATTCATTTTCTCTATGCTCCAACTCACCTTAATCCTACATACGAGTACGGCGTCAGCTTCGAACGTGGCACCTACGTTGATTATGCAGACCGCAGACAAGTCTTCATTTCGGGCACAGCCAGCATCAACAATAAAGGAGAAATCATGTACCCCGGACAGATTGACCGGCAAACCGACCGGATGCTCGAAAACGTCAAGACATTGCTCCATGAAGCCGATTGCGGGTTTGAAGATGTCGGTTGCATGATCATCTACCTGAGAGACATTGCCGATTATGCCACGGTAAGTTCCATTTTCAGGAAACGCTTTCCTCTTATGCCCAAAGTCTTTCTCTGGGCTCCGGTCTGTCGTCCTGGCTGGCTGGTAGAAATGGAATGCATCGCTTCCAAAAAAAGGACGGAAAAACGATTTTCACCGTTCTGACCACAAAATTCAGGATTAACACAAAATCATCGCTTTTAAGTATTGTACGTCACGAATATTCCCTGTAATTTTGCACTTGCATATTTAGACAGTAATCATAAACAATGAAATTATCCACAGTAAAAGCAGGAGAAAGTGTCATTATCTCACATATAGAAGGAGAAGGCGCATTTCGTGCACGACTGAGCGAGATGGGTTTTGTAACCGGAAAAGAAGTCAAGTTACTTTACCGCGCTCCTATTGGGAATCCGATCATATTCGAATTAATGGGCGGACAAATTTCCCTCCGAAAAGACGAAGCCGACAAGATATGGGTTACCACTACTGACAAACCTCAGACTCCGGCACAAAATTATACAGGCAGACATCATGAAGCTACACCGCAACCTATCGTTCCTCCCAACGATCTCTCAGGCGGATGTGCCTGCTGTGGAAAATCCCAGACACCTCCCCCAGCCAGTCAAAGCGAAATCACATTGGCTCTGGTAGGAAATCCCAACTGCGGAAAGACCTCGCTCTTCAATGCGGCATCCGGCGGACACGAACGGACCGGCAACTATAGCGGAGTTACCGTCAGCAGCGTAATCGGTAACATGGAATTTGAAGGACGCCACATCAGACTGGTCGACCTGCCTGGAACATATTCAATCAGAGCCTTCAGTCCGGAAGAAGCCTATGTTGCCCATGAACTGGAAAGTGGAAAAATAGATGCTGTCATCAATGTTCTGGACGTGACCAATCTGGAACGCAACCTTCTGCTTACCCTTCAACTAAAGGAAAGAAACATTCCGATTGTAGGTGCTCTCAACATGTATGACGAGTTCAGAGGAAGCCAAAGCTCACTTGACATAGAAGCGCTCAGCCAAAGACTAGGTATCTGCTTCGTTCCCACCGTAGCCAGAAACCATGAAGGTATTGATGAACTGCTCCGCAAAGCCATCCAACTGGCCGACGCGCATATCGCCTTACACAAGAGCGGCATCAAAGGACACACACACGAAGCTCATTGCTGCATGGAAAACGGTCATTGCGAATGTCAGGCCGCCATAAACCACTCACACCCTAACCTAAATCCCGACATCACAGAACTGAAAGCCTGTCCATGTCCGGATCGGGAACAGGACGACGCCAGCCGCTATGCCTTCATAGCAGACACCCTGAAAGACATTTATCATAAACAAGAAAGCAAGGGAGCAAAGATCACCAAGGTCATCGACCGTTTTTTAGCCAGACACTGGATCGCCTATCCGCTCTTTATCCTCATCATGTGGTTTATCTTTTGGATGACTTTCACAATCGGACAATATCCCATGGACTGGATTGACAGCGGTGTAAGCTGGCTCACGGCCTTCCTCGAAAGCCGTCTGCCGGAAGGCATGTTACGCGATCTGATCTGCAACGGCATACTTGGAGGAGTCGGCAGTGTCATTGTCTTTCTGCCCAATATTCTCATTCTCTACTTCCTCATATCCATACTGGAGGATTCCGGTTATCTGGCACGTACAGCCATGCTGGCAGACCCTCTGATGAAGAAAATGGGTCTGCATGGCAAATCCTTCATCCCTCTGCTCATGGGATTCGGCTGCAACGTACCGGCTGTCATGGCTTCACGCACGATCGAAAACAGCAAAAGCCGTTTCATCACCATGCTTGTCACACCGATGATGTCCTGCAGTGCACGCATTCCGGTCTATATTGTCTTCACCGGTGCATTTTTTGCTTCACAGGCTTCTACCGTCATGTTCAGCCTTTATGCATTGGGAACCATCATGGCTTTGTTCATGGCATGGGTTCTCGGCAAAATTTTCATGCGTGACCAGCAGACCCATTTCGTCATGGAACTTCCGCCATACCGGTTGCCAAGTGCCCGCGGAGTCTGCCGCCATACTTGGGAAAAAGGACGGCAATACCTGCATAAAATGGGAGGTATCATTCTCGTAGCCAGTATCATCATCTGGGCTTTGGGATACTTCCCCCAGCAACAGGAGGGACAGACCGCTGCCGAACAACAGGAAACATCCTATATGGGACAAATCGGCCACGCTATCGAACCGGTCATAGCACCATTGGGATATGACTGGCGCATGGGTGTGGGCATCATCACGGGTATTGGTGCCAAGGAACTGATGGTCAGCACACTCGGTGTCTTGTATAACTGTACAGGAGATGAAACGGAAACAGAAGGAACTGAAGATTCCTCACAAACCAGACTGACTCAGGTTCTGGCCAGTCATACCACTCCGGAAGCGGCCCTGAGCTATATGGTTTTTGCCCTGCTCTACTTCCCTTGTATCGCCACAATCGCTGCGATCAAGGGGGAAAGCGGACGTTGGAAATGGGCGCTCTTCACAGCTGGTTATACTACTGTACTGGCTTACCTGATGGCATTTCTGGTCTATCGTATTGCCTTGCTCATCTAAAAATCACAATTGCTCCGGACAGGAGATCTAATGTCCGTTTTTAACTCTTGATTGATAACAGAACAATCCCACTTTCATAGCCCTTGAATGTTCATTTACATTCAGGGGTTTATTGTGTTTAAAGACCTGAATTTACCTCCCTCGCTTATTGTTCACCTCTTCATCTCCCTACCTCAGTTACCTGTCTTTATTGCCGATTTCTCCCCGTTCAAGCATCCTACATGCTGATAACGGTCTGTACGATATTCTCTGATTATTTTCCAATATTACAGATTAAGGAAAAGTCGCATTTTCAAACCATTTTGGGGTCCCTATGTTTTTCCTAAAGATGGTTTTTTCTTAGGATAATGACTGCCTGAAACCGGATTTTCCATACCCGGAATCCACTGACTAAAGCCATCTCCCATGGTAACAATACGAATAAAATGCTTCACCTCTTCATTATTGCATATATTAATATGATAATCAGATAGTTATAAATGAATATCCATTATTCACAAATCTTCAGGTACCTTAAACCTCTTCAAATGCCAAATTGTAAATATAAAAGACAAAAACAAAAATTCAGGTTCCGGCATCTTTTGAAAAAAGTAAAGCTTACTTTAGAAAAAGTAAACCTTACTTTTTTGAAAGTAAGCTTTACTTTTCTGAAGATCTCCCATCCTGGTCCCAGCTTAAAATCTGCCTTCTGACGTCCAAAAGTCCGGTGAAAGAGAAAGTGAAGGGGTAATGAAGGGGCTCATTCACCCTACACCCCGCATCAATAAAGGAAGGTGAAGGAGTGAAGGACTTTTTAGAAAAAACAGAAGGAAGGGATCAAAAGACTCAATCAGGTATGTTGCAAAAGTCCTTTTTCTATCTTATTACAAAGTCTTTTCAAACAAAATCAACACTCCTATCCGGCCTATATATTCTATATGAAACGGTATTCTGTTGAGGCGGTCTTTTGCTTTAAGACCGCCTCAACAGGGAAAGATTATTTGTAAGTATCTTTAAATTCACAATCTATCGTTACATCATCCGGCACCTTGTCAATAACGGAAGCCATATAACGTGTATAGGCTTCAGGAAGCAGAGTATACTCGAATGTGCTCGCTACAACATAACGGTATGCCTTGGGTGACAAAGGCCTTAATTCTATATTCCTGCCGGTCTCGATTAGTCCCGCTTTGGTCTTTCGTTTCCACAATATCACTGAATACCTCGCATAATCCATTGTATAAAAAAACGTGTAATTAAAAGCTTCCGGCCAGGAGATATAATTCAAGAAATCCGTTATCGTGCGTATCAACACAAACTGTCTGTCTTCCATATTGAAATCCGGCGTAGACAAACCGCTATTCAATATTTCCGTATTATACACCAGTCCCAAACCACGCTCGGCATTCACAGAAAGCGATATGCCTCCCGATGCTGCCAGCTTGGCATACTTGCCACAAATCAAACGGAGTGAATGTGCATCGGTATCAGTACTGGAATAAAAATAATCGAACAAATATCTGAAACGGCCGTTGGTATATGCCAATGTGTCCTGCTGTACGTAGTAAGAAGGAGAATAAAGCTCCGCACAACCCACCAGATAAGTATACCGCTCAAAATCCATATCCGCTGGAATCTGCAACGTATCCGGTAACCATGCAGACAGATCGTCACGACTGTCTATACGTATCATACCATTCCGTTCCAAATAAGGCAAAATGGAATTGAAGAAAGAGGAATCGGCTGCTGACAAATCCTCACGTATTATTTCCACATTATCCGTCCCTCCATCACCAGGAAGTTCGGGCACCGTATCGTCCGTATCGTTGCAGGCTACCATACACCCCACAGATACCAGAGAAACCAACCATTTCGTAATAAAATTTTTCATAGCAAGAACTGTCTTATCAATTTAAATCTATTTTATGCTGTTTTTCACTCATTCAAATTTAAGTTTCGTCCAAATATCTGTTAATCTTGAATATTAAATCAAAAACTTATATTCAGCCACAATCATCATGAACGCGGTAAATTTACATAAAAAATTGTACAAAAAATACTATTCAGGAAAAGTTTATCAACAGGTTTGAATTTTTATATCATCTCATTCAGATTTTGAACTGTTTCTATCCGTCATCCAACAATAGAGTTTCCCCCTTCATCCTGCTTTCCTCAAAAAAAGACGGAATGATCTCAACAATCAGCCAACAGACTACTTCGAGAAAAAGAGTATTCATCTATCCTGAATTAAAAATCAGATTTTCATTCCAGGAGCATAAAAAACGTGCCTGATCTTCACAGATCTGACACGTCAATTAACCAACCTAACTTAAAAATTAAACCATTCTATCATTTCCATAAATCTCCCCATCCGTGGTCTATGTTAATATCTGCTTCATAGATATCATGATCTGAAGCATTACCTCCGTAATTCAAATCATCCAGATTGGAGGAAACAGAAGTCGCTATTATGCCTTCACTTATAATCATACTCAGAACGATCTGAGGGGTAGAATATTCCTTTCTCATACTCTGCTTTATTTAAAAATATTCAGTTCTGCCTTATCATACCGTTTACATCGGAAGAATCATAGATGACCGCATCATCATCGGAAATTTCCATATACATACAGATACCGTATGCCTTTATCAGATCCATTGTTTTTTCATAGCATTCTTAATTCAAGCTTTTTCAAGAATACAAAAAGCGACTGTCATTTATTAATGATTTTCTTGCCATGAATAATGTATATGCCTTTGGGCAGCTTGTTCAGATTTTTATTCTCACTATATGCCGGATCCACAATCTGACCTTTTATATCATACAACTTACCATCCAGAAATTCATCCATCAAGACCTGATCCACAGCTGTGACCTCTCCATCAATCTTAATGAACAGCGTATTGGCTTCCGGATTTGGAGAATCGTTGAGTTTTATTGTCGCTCTAAATCCTTTCACATTCACATTTGATTCGGAATCAGCCAGATAAAAAAGATTATCTTTAATAAAATATCTGTCCTCCAGTTTGTCTATCATTCCATAATTACCGGTCATTGTCACATCCACTTCATCATTTTTGACTGCTACGGCTCTTTCATCCTCTGTTACCGTTTTCACATTAACATCATTGAAAACAAGACTCTCATAAGCTTCATTTGCCTTCACGAGATAGGGCACGCCGGCTTCCATTCTGTCCTGTTTGCCCGAAAAGCTGAGAATGCAGGCTCCATCCCTGTATTCAGCAGACTCCAACTTACGGACATCATTAAAATACAAAGCAGCCTGTTCTGCGTCTATATCAAACGGGACACAAAATGTATTCCACATCTCATCCGCATGAAAAGCTCTGTTTAAAAGGACATCATAAGTGCCGGGCATATCCACTGAAACCTCAGACATGTTCTCATCAAATACCATACCATCAAAACCCAGATAATCAAGCGTAAATTCATCCACCTTAAACCAACCGGAGTTATTCGTCGCCTTGCTTCCATCCTTTAACTGATTGCCTGAACGGATACCCAATCTCAAATCTTCCCCTTCTTTAAGGAAAAACTTCACTGTGATCTCCTGAAGGTTAGCCTTACTGGCTTCACTGTTATCGGTTGTCAACAGACCGGCGAATGAATTGATCTCTCCTTCCGTAAGATTCTTATCATAATCCTCTGCTGTTCCAAAATAAGTCACGTAATTATTGGCAAAAAGACGCTGTGTGGTAATCAGGTCCGTAAAACAGGCCATACGGCAAGTCAGTTCATAATATCCTGCAGGAAGTCCGGACACAACCTGATAAAGTTCGAACGGCTGCGGCATTACACCGGAATTAATCCAACAACAATTCTGTCCGACCAGATTCAAAGCCTGATCATTGATACCATACGATTGGTTACCCCATGCATCCGGTATCAACTTTCCGACACTTTTCCAACCATAAGGAATCCCACGAACCGTTGATCCGTCATTCTTCACACCCTCCGATTTATATTCAAAACTTCTGTTAGCGATATACGAGTTATAATCGATAACACTCTCCTTATAACTATTAACAGCTTGAGACAATGCCTGTATAGCTTCACTTATTTCCTTATCGGTCAACTCACTTCCTTGTTCAGAAACCGTTTCAGCATCTTCTATCGCCTTCTCGAATGCACTGCGGCTTTCTTGTGGGTATTCACCATTATGAATACCCACAATTGTATTATCCCTTAGATCTCTTGCCTGGTCAATCAAGGTGTCAAGATCATTCAACAAGCTGTCACTATTGATGGCACGTACCAGCTCTATACGGAAATCATCTACTTTAAACCATCCGGAATTATCCGTCGCTTTCGTTCCATCCGCTTTCAGATTACTGGAGCGTATGCCAACCGTCAACGGTTCGTCTTCGAGAACAGTCACCTTGACAGCCATTTCCTGTAACGGAGCTGCACTGCCATTAGTCGGAGCAAAGGCATAACCGGCAAAGCTATAAGATTCATCTTCTACTATATTCTTATCATACGCACTACGCGGACCATAATACTGCACCACATTATTGGCAAACAAACGTTCGTTTGTAGCCCTTTCACTGAATACAGCCAGTTTGCATCTTACGATATACTCGCCTGCAGGTATATCCTCGATGGTTTGGGATAGTTCGAAATAATCTGGCATCGGTGTAGAATTATACCAGCAGATAGATGAACCCTGATAACCTGTTGCATCTGAACTCAAGCCATAGGAATTGCCATTGATATTGCCTTTGCGGTTCCAGCCATACACATCACCACGGGTTATAACTCCATTGTTGAGCACGCCTTCTGCACTGTATTCAAATCCCGGGTTGACCAACAGGGCCGTATACGGACTGTTATCAGGACGCGTTACCTGCAATTCGCTCAACACGACTCCCGGATCAGCCATATAAATGCGCACTTTCACCTCCTTTTCCTTATCTGCCACATAACTGTGCTCGCCATAAGAATAACCAGTCTGCACATTGGTCCACCATGCTCCAGCTTCTGCCTCCATCTTGATACTTTTCATCACAGGAGCTGCTCCGTCGATAGATATGGCATAACGTAAATCCAATCCTTCATAAATGGGGAATGTCGGCAAACATTTCACTTTAAATGTGTTGTATCCCTTATATACCGGTACACTATATTCCACAAAAGGTGCAGCCGTTATGGTCGATGCGTTATAGGTATTCATGTTTAACGGCAATACGGTTACAGAAGTGTCACTGACGCCAAGTCCTACAACAACCTTTATATCACCGGAAGACGCTGTATAACGATCAATATCGACTTTATAAATATCCGGATTGGTCGGCAATATGGTTTCATATTCATTGATATCAGCCTCGGTCGCTACACTCGGAGCATAAAAATGACTTAATCCACGAGGTGCATAATCCATTATACCATCCCATTTTCCATTTGAGATTTCTTTGTTGTAACGGTTGGTCAGATTAACAATATTCTGATATGCATCCAATGCAGCCTGACTATATGCCAATGTCGTTTCACGTTCGCCACGCGCAGCTGTCGTAAAACTCAAACGTGCCAACAGAATCTTTTCATTCATGCTTGCCACAGCCTGACACGGATAACCGATCAGCTGGAAATAGGCATCCTGAAGCCGTTCAGGAACAAGGAGTTCCACAGCCTGAGCTTCCTCTGAAAGTTTCTTATAATCTGCAACACGTTGCAAGATCTCCTGTTCGGTATAATTCACTGATTTTATCTGTTCTGGCTTTCCTGAGGCTGCCAGACGGTAGTATTCCTTCTTAATGGCTGCAATCCGTTTGGCCAGTGCTTCATCACCAAATATTTCGAGCGCCCAATGATAAAGATATTCATGAGCAACTTCCGGACGCCACTTTTCTATATCCCATGCCAGATCTAGTCCAAACTGGGTTTCCAGTTCAGCCGGCTTGATATCTCCCACATTATAGATCCAAATGTTCTTGCAATTCTGATCATAAGCCTTGCACATTTCATAACTGGTCAGCGTAGGTGATACGGAACATACCCAAAGATGGTCATTGGGCACACCCCAATATGAGAAGTGATAATAAACACCACCGCCGCCGCTACGCAACTGTTCTTCGGGATTGGACAACTGACGGATATATCCGAAATTATCATCCGGCCAAACCAATGTAATGTCATCAGCCAGATCCAGACCCATACGATAAAGTGTCAAAGCTTCTTTATATGGGTTAAACATCTGAGGAACATCAGCTGCATCCTTTTCCAGATTCTCGGACATAATCTGCCTTTGGGTCTTTATGACATCCTTTAGGGCTGCCTGTTTTTCACTATTGGTACTGTAACCCGGCATGGAACTGTCATGGACGCCACGCATACCTACCGTATAGATGGCATCATGTTCCTTAGATTCCACTACTCGTTCCGTCCAATAATTGATAATCGTATTTCTGTTGGTTTTCCAGTTCCATTCCGCACTGGTTTTTCCCCCTTCATAATTATGAATCCATTCATCCACGTTATTACGCAACAATGGTTCGCAATGACTGGACCCCATCACAATGTCATAACGCTTTGCCACTTCCGGATTACCCTTATAGTACCAGAAGGCCTTGGTACACGGATGCATGGCCGGCCATAAGTAGTTCGCTTTCATACGAAGCATCAGCTCAAATACTTTTTCATAAGTTTTCGGACCAATATCCTTGATATCCGTATCCATGTGTTTTGCAGCCCATGGCTGCAGTCCCCAATCTTCATCGTTTATAAAAATACCACGGTATTTAACGGATGGAGGTCCATAAACGCTACCTGAAGTAGATACGTAAACTGCCTCTTTTTCTTCGGGAACAATATCTGCCCACCAAACCCAGGGATTGACTCCCATCGTACGGGACAATTCAAAGACACCGTACGCAGTTCCACGAGGATCACTACCGAAAATAACCAAACAAGGTTGCCCTTTATAGCTGATTACTTTAAGGCAAAATGTTTCCCACTTATCCTTCACGTCTGCCGTCGTAATCAAGCCTTCATTTTCCATTTCATCCAAAACGGCAGATACTCCCAGTGTGCCGATAACAATATTGGGTCTGTCTGTTGCAAACTGCTCACTCACCACCGGTTTCTGTCTGGTCAGCATACTGACATCTGAAGAAAAAGCTTCTGCAGCAATCTTAACAACATCCCGTTCTTCAGAAGCTACCACAATATGGGCTGCGGTATTTTCTGATGAAACGACCGGAAATGCACCGGATGACGGCATTTCCGAGACTTCAAGCACTGCACCTTTTTGGGCATTTACATTCACCGCCAATCCCAGAATACAACAGGCCACGATGATCAGTTTCTTTAATTTTGTCATAATATAAGATTTATTTAATGAATAATATAGCAACCTGACAACTCAGTCATCATCCTCAGATGTTTTTCTTCCGACCCCGTTCCTTTATTTATTTCCCAGAAATCGGTTACATCCGTTTTTAAAAAAGGCACAGACAAGGCCATTCAACATTCATGTTGCAATATTAAGGCAATCCTTCTTCAAAGACTTGTCTCAGCGTCCCATTTATTTGCTTTTTTATTCCAATACCATCTGATAAACAATAAATTCACAAAAAACTTCTTCAAATGATTTTTTTTATGTATCTTTCAGTTGAATTTCCCAATGGATTTACCTGCAAAAGACCGAAAGCTAATATATGAAAACCAACCATTCGAATCTTTTATCCGCAAAAGGATCAAACACCCGCATAATTGATATACATATCCCCCAACGTCTTTCACCGGTCATCTAAACTTAAGCACATGAGACTTATCTTATTCCTGTTGTCTTTTTTAACCATATTGAATATACATTCCGGAACCAATGATTTACGGTTTAACCATTACGACATACACAAAGGCTTATCTCATAATACTGTTAATTGCGTTTTTCAGGATCAGAAAGGCTTTATGTGGTTTGGCACAAATTACGGTCTGAACCGTTTTGACGGAACATCAATAAAAACCTACCTTAAAAACGAACAACAAAACAGCATCAGCAACAACATTATCTATCTCATCAGAGAAGATACCGCACGACATACCCTATGGCTTGGTACAGATAATGGTATAGTCTTATTCGACCTTAAAACAGAATCATTCCATACATTGCCTGTTTCAACATCTGACGGCATCCCCATAAACGGGGATATCAAGGACTTCTATTTTGACCGTAACGGAAATGTATGGATACATAATTATCCTCGTTGCTTTAAATATAATATTTCAGAAAAACGGCTGGAATCATTAGACCTGACTTTAAGGGGCCCGCAAAAAAGTATACCGGGTTGCCTTTGGTTGGATCAGAATGACGTTCTTTGGCTGGCTTATCCGAATATTGGAATAGGACGATATGACCAGACTGAAAAACAGGTCACCTTAATCGGAAAACATGCTCACACTCCCTTAAAAATGTACGACTACGGAAAAGACAGTCTGCTTATAGGTACACTAAGCAGGGGTCTGTTTGCCATGAGCAAGAAAACGGGAGTGGAACGTAAAATTACAGCTGAAAAAACAGTATCCACTGACAGTCTGTATGTCAATGTTATACAAAAAATATCCAACCAACGGTATTGGATTGGTACATTAACCGGAATCTATATTTTTGAAAAGGGAAAAATCATTTCTCAAATACAACCTAAATGGTATGATCCCCAATCTGTATCCGACCAAATCATCCTGTCTGTATGCCAGGACAGGAACCAAAACATATGGATTGGAACCAAAAACGGTGGGGTAAATTACTATAATCTGCATTCCAGTGCCTTCAAAATAATTCAACCGGACTTTAAAACAAAATCCTATCTGGGCCAACAGGTTAAAGCCTTGGTCACGGATACGGACAACCATCTTTGGATAGGTATGGAAGACGGCGGCGCAGGCATGATAAATATTCCGCATTCCATGAAAAAAAAACCTTCTCCATCAATCATTCCTATCCTGAATCGCTTTCATAGGATCTATGCCATGAATGTATCAGGAGACGAACTGTGGGCTGGAAGTTTCAGTAAAGGTATCTATGTTTATAACATCCGGTCTAAAGAAATAAAGCATTACTGTAAAACAAATGATCCTCATTCCATTCAGAACAACGAAATATACTGCATTTATTCTGATAAGAAAAACCGTACATGGATAGGAACCAGTACGGACCTGTATCTTTTTAACAAAGAAGATGAGACTTTCCGCAAAATCAAAGCAATGCCCAATACACTTGTGAAAGCCATGACCGAGGATCATACGGGATTAATATGGCTGGCCACAGCTAACAAAGGGGTCATTATTTATAACGCTGAAACAGGAAAAGCGACCAACCTGTCACACTGGTGCCAAGCCTGCTCATCAGCCAGTCTTGGTAATCTTTCCGATATATTCTGTGACAGACACGGAAATATATGGATAAGCTCTGAAACCGGCGGATTATACCGGTATGACCAAAAATCGAGAACAATAAGGAAAATAACGACAAAGGAAGGATTACCGACCAATGTAGTCTATAAGATTCTTGAAGACGACCGGAATACTTTATGGATTAGTACAAACAACGGATTAGTCTGCATTGATACAAAAACCATGAAAATTGTAAGAATCGAATACGAGAATATGCATCTAATCGGAGGGCAGTTCATTTCCGGTTCGGGAACCAAGTCTTCTGACGGCACACTTTATTTTGGAAGTACAAACGGAGTCGTATCATTCAATAGCAGTTCTCTTCACCAAAGCAGGTATTCTTTTCCCGTAGTCATTACCGGCATATCCATATTCGGACAAGACGCTACATATCAAGACTCTCTACATCGCACAACCGACAAATCAACCCTTTACACCACAGACGTTTATCTTAGTCATAATGAATCCACATTTAATATCAGCTTTTCCGCCATGGATTATGAAAGAGAAAACAAAGGATATTATATTTACATGATGCAAGGCGTTGACCATAACTGGATCAAGGGAGAAAATCTGACAGAGGTTTCCTATCATGCTCTGAATCCCGGAAATTATATTTTCAAGATCAAATATTCACCGGATGGTAACAGTTGGGAAGAATCACTGACCGAACTTAAAATTCACATTGCTCCTCCTGTATGGAGAACCGTATGGGCTTATCTGCTTTATACCGTATGCATTCTGATCATACTTGGAATCATGTGGCGAAGATACATGCTGAAAAAAGAACGACGCCTTTACTATCAGAAACTAAATTGGGAAAGAGAGAAAAAAGAAGAAATCTATCAGGCAAAAATAAACTTCTTTACCAATGTTGCCCACGAAATCAGAACACCACTCACACTGATAAAGGCCCCCATAGAAAGCATTACATCCCAAAATGACTGTCCTGACAGTATCAAAGAAAACCTGAGCATTGTTGAAAAAAACATAGAACAGCTTCATTTGATGGTCAATCAATTGTTAGACTTCAGAAGAATTGAATCAGATGCCTTTAAAATGAATCCTAAAAATATGGATATCAGTATTCTGATTGGAATAATTGCCGATTCCTTTAAATTAGAAGCAGAAAGAAAAGGTATCACCATGAATACAACTGACATACAACGCGGAATTATTACCTTATGCGACGAAGATGCATTAACAGTCATTATCAACAATCTGATAGGAAATGCCGTAAAATATGCCGCCACCTATATCACTGTATCATTGAAAGAAATACCAGAAAATAAAGCATGCCTCAAAATATGTAATGACGGTCCATTAATTCCTGACAGTCTGAGAAATCAGATTTTTGATCCGTTCGTACGTAATGAAAACCATCATGCCGAAGGTTTTGGTATCGGTCTGGCTTTGGCCATGGCTCTTTCTAAAAGACTCAACATCGATCTGATTCTGGGGCCAGAAACCAATGAAAATGTTTTTGAACTTCATTTTAATCTAAAAACAGACATCCAGACGGTACTGACCGATAACCAGACCGAAAAGCATTCCGGATTATCCCGAACAACAGAAAATGAATATTCTGAAAACGGGAACAAGACAGGACAAACTCTACTACTGGTAGACGACTATCAGGAACTGCTGGAATTCATGGCCAGACAATTAGGTCATACCTACCATATTGTCACTGCCTCAAACGGTACCGAAGCCATAAACTCCCTGCGGCAATACAATATTGATCTTGTTATTTCAGATGTGATGATGCCAGGCATAAACGGATATGAACTGTGCAAACAAATCAAAGACAATATCAACACATGCCATATTCCGGTTATATTACTAACTGCCAAAACTCTTCAAGAAAACAAAATAGAAGGTATAGAAAAAGGAGCTGATGCCTATATTGACAAACCTTTTTCAATGGATTACTTAAAATCATGGATAAAAGGTTTATTGGATAACAGACAACGGATAAAAAACAGAATAAGCAAAGAACCTGTCAGCATCGTTGCAGAAACGGATTTCATGCCAATGGACCAGAACTTTATCAATGATCTGAAAAGTCTGATCATCAATCATATAGATGAAGAGGATTTGAATATAGATCATCTTGCAGAAGCCATGAACATGAGCAGATCTAATTTTTATCGTAAAATGAAAGGCCTGACAGATCTGACACCAGGTGAATTTATCTCTATGATACGCCTTGACCATGCCGCATACCTGCTCAAAACGGGCGGGCTTAGAGTCAACGAAGTTTGCAGTATGGTAGGATTTAAATCATTATCGCATTTCTCAAGAAGCTTTCAAAAGAAATTTGGTGTTTCTCCCAAAAACTACAGATGACAGTGATTGCAAACCAAAACAAAAGGATAAACTTCATTTCTCCTGATAATGTTGTATCTTTGCAACGAAAATCCAGCAATAATGACAACATCAAATATTCATAATACATCCAAGGAGACTCCGTTCACCACAACCCTTCCAAGTGGGTTGCGGTTGATCTGCGCCCCTTCTGCCACAGATGTGGCCTACTGCGGTATAGCTCTAAATGCCGGTACAAGAGATGAGGAAGCCAATGAAAACGGACTGGCCCATTTTTGCGAACACCTGACTTTCAAAGGTACACACAGACGGCGGGCATGGCATATACTTAATCGTATGGAAGCAGTTGGAGGCGACCTGAATGCCTATACGGGAAAAGAAGAAACAGTATATTATACGGCTTTCCTGAAAGAACATTTCAGCAGAGCTGTCGACCTTCTGACAGACATCGTATTCGGTAGTGTATACCCCCAACCGGAAATGAACAAGGAAGTGGAAGTGGTCATTGATGAAATAGAAAGTTATAATGATTCACCGGCAGAACTGATCTTTGATGACTTCGAAAGACTGGTTTTCGACGGACATCCATTGGGACGTAACATTTTGGGTGAAGCAGACCATCTCCGGGAATTCAAAAGCCAGGACGTACAGAAATTCGCCACACGACTTTACAGACCTGATAATGCCATACTGTTCGTATACGGTCAGATTGAACCGGAAACGGTCAAAAGAGAAGTAGAAAAATCACTGAGAAGAGTAGCCTCATCCTTACTGGAAAATGCTCCCCTGAAAAAACTTCTTACCGAAAATTCTATTCAGGAAAAACATATTCCTCTGAGGGAAGCCATTCCACCCTACCGTCCTCAAAAAATCACTGTCGAAAAAAATACGCATCAGGCGCATGTCATGATTGGCTGTCGGGCATACAGTGCCAAGGATCCCCGCCATATTGCTCTCTACCTGTTAAACAACATTCTGGGTGGTCCAGGCATGAATTCGCGGCTAAACCTTAGTTTGCGGGAAAAAAACGGATTGGTATACAGCGTGGAAAGCAACATGACCTGCTATACGGACACGGGCGTATGGAGTATCTATTTCGGCTGCGACGAACACGATGTGGCACGCTGCCAACGTCTGGTCGCCAACGAACTGAAAAAACTGACTGCCGCACCAATGAGCGAAACTGCCCTTGCTGCTGCCAAGCGGCAAATCAAAGGACAGATAGGCATTTCCGGAGATAATTTTGAAAGTATGGCATTGGCCATGGGAAAAACATTCCTTCATTATGACCGCCCACGAAGTATCGAAAAGCTTTATGGCAAAATAGATGCCTTGACTGCAGATGAACTGCATAAAGTAGCCTGTGAACTGTTTGCACCCGAAAATCTGACTACCCTTATCTATAAATAAAAAAACGGCTTCTGATTGATCAGAAGCCGTTTTTACATTATCAGGAATATAACCCAATCAAGGAACCAAGATCTTTTTCACGACCGTCTTATTCGTGTCAGCCATTCTACATACCAATATATATCCTCCGGATCTATATTGAGACATATTCATGGTATATTCTTTTCCGACAGCTCCTTGACGATAAAGACACGTGCCGTCCATTGCAAACAACTCTACTTGAGCCAACGGTGCATCAGCATTCAGTTTCATGACGCGATTATCAATTCTAATCTTCAGCATGTCCGCATCATCTGTAACCTGACTGACATTATCCGGATTACACAAGACTGATACAGGCTCTGAGTCTGATGTTTCTCCAAAATCACTTAAGGCACGTACCGTATAGATATTTTCTCCTGCTAAAGGCGCCGTATCCGTATACGTACACTCTGTGCTCTCTCCTATCTTCACACCATTACGGTAAATGGCATATCCTTTAATCACAGCCTCATCTGAAGCAGAATAGATATTCACGTCGTCTATTTGCCACCAGTAAGACAGACCTATATTATTGGAATCATAAGCATGGAAAGAAATACGCATCCGGTCAGACTGATAGGCGGAAAGATCGATCGTAATCTTCACATAATCATTCACAACATCGCAATCCTTCATCAAGTCATAGACAGGCTCCCAGACTACACCTCCGTCCTGGCTTACTTCCACAAAATAATACTGATTCTTTACTGTTTTCTGCGGAGCGATTGACTTACTATAGAAAGTCAAAGTCTGACCATTTGAGAATACAGGAGAGATCAGACGTTCGTCTTGATGGACATCCTCCCACGCACTCTTCATGTACATAGAGTAATTGCCTGAGTAAGGCATATAGTTTTTCTCTGCCTGCTGCCAGGTCCAACCTCTGTCGCCGTAATTCTGAATCGTCCATCCATTAGGATTTTCCGTATCCTCAAATCCGTCAAACAAGATAAGCTGACCTTCCTGAGGCGCAGCCCATTCTAATTTGACCGAACCATCCTCTGAAACAGCTGCCGTTAACGCTGAAGGCGGCAGAAGGACATCTGATTGCTGACTGACCTTTAAAACGGTTTTCAAGGAGGTATCTGAAGAAGAGGTAAATATAAGTTCTGCGCTCCTAGTCTGGGTTGTCTCATTAGACGACAAAGTTTCCAACGTTATCTTTGTCTCGCCCGGCTGACCTTCGCTCTGGCTGATCTTCAACCAGTCCGGAACCTCATTAACCAACCAATCGACATCTGATTCTACAGTCAATTCCAGTTTTTCACCGGCCTTACCTGTAAAGGTAACCATTTCCTCTGACAGTTTTATCTGATTGGCTAATTTCTCCAAATCAAATGAAAGTGTTTCTCCACATGCAGAGATATTGGTCAAAGCAAAACGAGCCACGGTACCGTCACTGTAAAAGGGCTTAACGTCTGCCGTTCCACCAAACATATTTCGTCCACTCTCACTACTAAAGGCTGCCTGCTCAACATTTCCGTCAGTAGTAGTCGTTCCGCCCGGACGGAATATGTAAACCTCATCCAAACGGGTAGAACCGTTATAATTTACATTTCCTCCCGTAAAATTCGGATTAATGCGATAAACTAACAAACCGGATTCAGGCAAACCTACATCAAAAGTCCCCTCTTTCTTTCTATATTCCACAATAAAATACTCTTCCGATCCAATCGGACAGATCTTATAAGCTACATTCTCTTTATTCTGTCCACCCAACGGATTCAATACATACGTTCCGGGCTCTGATATTTCAGGTATGTCATCCAACCAGCCACAATAACGATATTTTGTATACGCTGACATCTGCTGAGGCACCACCAGATTGTCGGACATCAGATCCCATACTCCTACAGGATTCAAGTCATCATTCACATGGTATAAATCGTAAGTTCCAAGTGAATGTGACATTTCATGACACAATACTCCGGTATTAAGTGGAATGGGTTCTAAGGATGCCCAGCCATTGGCGTCATCAAAGACCATAAGGTAGCCAACCAACTTCTTTCCCTTTACATAAATAGCCTTCTCATCGGGCAAAGCCAGATCGGAACGGTGAGGCCACAGTAAATGACGATTGCTTAGCTCCGACCGTCCGCTCAGGATAATACACAAATTATCTATGATTCCGTTATTATCAGCGTCCAACACGACATCATCGGGTAACTCGGAGGACAAATAATCCGCAATCTCACGGATCAAAGCCTGCTCTCGCGCAGCCTTGTCTACTTCATCGGCATAGCCGATATCATTAATGCTGCCTTTTTCCTTATAATACTCTCTTTCACGCTTGGTTTGATAAGACAAAATCTTATCATTCTCCGCTGCAGGAAACAATTTACTTTTCCAGGACAATTGCCCGTAAGAGGCCTCATAAAAATAATTATAAACAGAGTTGGTACCGGGAGTCGCATCATTGAACAATTGTTCATATGTAGAAGAAGGATGCTCGAAAACCTCTTCACTCTCCCCCAAAAAGCGAACAAAACACACTAGATTGCTTAAATCCCCTTTGTTCTTATCTGCCCACACGGATAACGGTCCCAAGAGGCAAACAAACAAAATCAAAAAACGGCTTAAAGTAACTTTTCTCATAGTTGCATAAATCAATGGTAATTGATACAAAGATATTCATTTTTCAATGCAACACTGTTTTTCGACATCACTTTTTTCTTTTTCATTGAATTCTAACACTTTTTTTACCCATTTTATGTTAATAAGACATAAAATCAAAAGGTCTTTATCATCATGTCGCATGTCCGTACATTTTCTCCCACAAGAGATATTTCCAGTTTTTACCTTTACCTTGTGGATTAATGTGAAGGCAGAAAGAGGTTGATATGTAAAGGACGAACATTCACGCTCAACATTCAAAATATAAATCTGTTATATACTGATATAAAGGAATTTTACAGAAAAGATATTCAGAGATGATATAAGGTATATGCTCCAGCAATAAATATGGAACAGATCATTGCTTTTGAGAGCATCCGGTCTATCAGGAAAATGATGCCATACCGCAGTTTTCCAAATTGACAGTATGAAAGACTGTGATGATGTTTATGTCATGTCTGTATAGCAATTTAGCCCATTTAATAACCATAAAACCGCTTTTATTATTAATTCATACCAAAAAACAATTGATTATTTGCTCATTTCATCCTTTTTGCCTATCTTTGAGTATAGTATAACTAAACCCCGTAATTAATATCAAATTTATTCTGTAGGCTCTGTAAGTTCAAAAAAACCAAATAATTAAACATTTTCATAATCTAAAAAACATAAGCCTATAAAAAAGTATTTACTCTCATTCGTTTTTATTTTATTTTGTTTGTCCATAAATGCCCAAACCACTCCAAGCATAGAGTTCACAGCTGGTGTTGATGGCAATGAACGTAACCTGTATATTGCAGCAAACAAGACCGGAGTCAAACTTCAGATTGACTGGGGAGACGGTAATCTTGTTGAAACGGAAGAAATCGCACTTGCTGATGAATACGGATCAACAACTACAATCACCGGCGTACCAACTGGTACAGGAGTGATCAAAATCTATGGTGAAGGCATTGCAAGTTTAGATTGCAGTTCTCGTGTAGATGGCGCACAAGTTACCAGCATTGACGTATCAAATGCACCGGACCTCACTGATTTAAGTGTCTACACCAATGCATTGACCAAACTGGATGTCAGCAAAAACGTCAATCTGACAAAATTAAATTGCTACAACAATCCTATTACAGCTCTTGATTTGTCAGCGAACACAAAGCTCACATCACTCAATGCCCAAAACATGAAACTGACTGAAATTGACTTAAGTCAGAATACCGCACTAACCACAATCTATCTTAGTAATAACAACCTGACTAATATAGACTTGAGTAAAAATACAGAATTAAAAAGCTTGTATTTACTTAATGCCGGACTGACCTCAATAGACTTAAGCAATAATGATAAACTGACTTATGCGAGTCTCAACGGCAATCAACTTACGACATTGGATGTAACTGGTTGTGACGCTTTGGAAAGCTTGTTCTGCATGAGCAACCAATTGACTTCACTGTACGCAGACAACGTCACAAAGAGCGTCAATTGCAGCAAAAACAACTTCACATTAGCTACATTGCCAGCTCTGCCATGCAAGACATATACCTATGCACCACAGAATGCAATGCCTGTCGCAGAATCTATTGCGGTTGGAGAAGCATTAGACCTGTCTGCACAAAACAACATTACAGGTTTAGCCGGAGAACCCCAAACCACAACTTATACATGGTATACTCAGAATGGAGAGGTTCTTGACCCTGCGACCTATTATACTGAAGCAGACGGTGTGTTCACTTTCATTGTAGCTCCTGCACAGCCTGTTTACTGTGTAATGGAAAGCAACGCTTTTCCTAAATTCAGCGGTAGCAATACTTTCAAGACAACTGAAACCACTATTACAGATAATGGAGACGGCGTTACAGAAGCTAATGCCAATCAAATTGTAATCCGAATAGACAATGGTTATGTATCACTTCTGCAATTGCCTTTAAATGCAGAAGTAACCGTATCTAACATCAACGGACAGGTTCTTAGCCATAATATTTGCAAGAGCAATCAGATGCAATTGAACCTTCGTCCGGGACTTTATATTATTTCTGTAAACGGAACAGCTTATAAAGTAATTGCACAATAATATTAATCAAAAAAGAGGAGAATAGACCAACAACTCTCATTCTCCTCTTTAAATAATTTCAAACATCAACATCTCAAGTGAAAAAACCGATTATGAAAAGAGAAACTAAAATATGTCTTTTACTCTTGTCAGCCTTAGTCATCTGCCCTACGACAGAAGCCCGACGGAAAGACAAGAAGAACAAAGCTGCAATGGCAGCTCTCGTAAAAGACACAGTAAATGCTGACTATAAAAAAATAAGTAAAAACGCGGCCACACAGAAAGGACTTTTCACCACCCTGTATAATGCCAAAGAAGGTAAACTATATTTTGAAATCCCCGATTCAGCATTTAACCACATATATATTTTAGCCAACCGTGTTGCTGCGATAAGCAACACACAGGAATATGTGGCCGGACAAATAGCGACCCAACCTTTATTAATCCGTTTCACGAAAGATGAACGAAATGTTTATATGCATGAAATCCAGAGTGATGATATTGTTTCTCCAACAGATCCCATGCGCTCTGCTTTCAATAAGAATTTCTACGATCCCGTCATCAAAGGGTTCAAGATCGTCGCTTCAAACGGAAAAAATGTGGTAATTGACGTGACGTCCTTTTTCGGCGGCAACGAAAAATGTATCAGCCCTATAAAGACCGACAATCCTCTAAGCAAACTGTTAGGAGGAAAGAGTGCTCTTAAGGGAACCTTTGTATCAGATGCATCCGGAATCATCAGCTCAAAATCTTTTCCGGGCAATATAGAAATAAAGAGCAGACTTTCATTTACCCTTTCACCATTGGGACAGCCATATTCTGTAATTATGCATCGCTCTTTGTTCGCTTTACCTGAAGAGCCAATGAAGATGCGTCTTCAAGACAACCGTGTAGGATATTTCTATTCTGACAAGAGTATTTATACCACAAATAAAGATCGCCTCGAACGTCGCACGTATATCCATCGTTGGCGTTTAGAACCTAAACAAGAAGATCTCGAACGATATTTTAAGGGGGAACTGGTCGAGCCTGTAAAACCTATCGTATTTTACGTAGACTCTGCCTTTCCTGAGAAATGGCGTTCTGCCATTAAACAAGGTATCGAAGACTGGAACATCGCTTTTGAGACAGCCGGCTTCAAGAATGCCATCAAAGCGGTAGATTATCCGAAGGATGATCCAAACTTCGACCCTGACGACATGCGCTATAGCTGTTTTAAATATGCCGCATCACCCACTGCTAATGCAATGGGACCAAGTCATATAGACCCCAGAACCGGTGAGATTCTGACTGGAGACGTGATTTGGTATCACAACATTATTTCACTGCTCCATAACTGGAGATTCGTTCAAACCGGTGCCGTAGACCCAAGAGTCAGAAAACAGGTTTTTGATGATGATGTCATGCGTGAATCCATCCGTTACGCAGCCGCACATGAGATAGGCCATACCTTGGGCCTGATGCACAACATGGGCGCAAGTTATTCCTTCTCTACCGACTCTTTACGCAATCCTGTCTTTACTCAGAAATATGGTACCACACCAAGTATCATGGACTATGCGCGTAATAACTTCATCGCTCAACCCGGTGACGTGGAAAAAGGTGTCAAACTTACTCCACCTGTCTTAGGCGTTTATGATATTTATGCCATCAATTGGGGATACAGACTAATCCCGAATACCTCTTCACCCGAAGACGAAAAGCAGACATTGGACAAATGGATAGCAGAAAAGTCTAATGACCCCATGTATGAGTTCGGCGCCCAGCAATTATTCGGAACTGTCGACCCGACAGACCAGACCGAAGACTTGGGTAATGACCACATGAAAGCCGGTGATTATGGAATCAAGAACCTTAAGATCTTAATGAAAAATCTTGAAGAATGGAACAAAGAGCCGGGTGAACGATATGATGAAATGGAAAACATGTATCGTGAAATAGTCAATCAGTATACCCGATACGTACGCCATGTGATGCCTTATATCGGAGGAATACGGTTTGAAGAAGTCAGACAAGGAGATGGTAAAAAAACCTCAAAACATTATATAGACCGCGACACTCAGCATAAAGCAATGCTTTGGTTGCTGAACGAAGCCAGAACTTACAGTGACTGGCTGACCGACAAGAATCTGATCGGCAAGTTTGAAATCAACCTGAACGCCAACGACAAACTGCAAGACATGATCATCAGCGGCCTGATCAATTCTGCCACCTTGTACCGCATACAGGAAGGAGGAATGGTGGATGCCCAAAAGAACTACACACTCGAAAATTACCTTGAGGACGTCACCAAGAACCTGTTTAAAGCACCGGAAGGAGGAAAATTGTCTGATGTAGAACAGAATCTGCAAGCTGCCGCCATCAATATCATGATCAAGAATTCGGGACTCAGCCAGCAGACTGCCAAATCAACAACTTCACTGGCAGAAGAAACAGCAGCGACACTGCCCGAAGAATCTTTCGGATGCTGCGCACTTGGGCCATCAACAGATTTTGCCCGAATCAATTTCGGACTACCTACTCTGACAAAGGAACGGATAGGAGCAATCATGACCGGCCGGTTAAAAAAAGTATTAGCTCTGTATAAAGCACGTAAGGGAGGAGCAACAGGAAGTACAAAAGACTTCTATGATTATCAGATCCTTCTTATTGAACGTATTCTATCCAACTAACGAATTTTCATTGTCATGAAACATAAAAGTATCTATACACTCATTACAGCAGCGCTGATCTGTGGAAATATAGACGCACAGAATGCCCTACCTATGCTTAAAGGTAAGGTCATCGACCGCGGTGGTGAAACAGTTATCGGCGCCCATGTCAGATGGAAAAATGACAAGGCTGCAGCTGTAACAGACCTTGACGGAAACTTTACTATTCCGGAAAGCGGCACAGAACTGGTTGTGTCTTTTCTGGGCTACAAGACACAATATGTGAAAGTAAAACCCGGACAAAAAAACCTGGTCATCCGACTTGAAGATGATGCACAGGAACTCGACGAACTGGTCGTTATCGGATATGGTACACAGAAAAAATCCTCACTCACAGGATCTATTGAAACCATCAAAAGCGAAGATTTGCTCAGTATGCCTACGGCCAATCTTGACGAAGCGCTTTACGGACAGGTAGCCGGTCTGCAGGTAATGCAGACTACCGGCGACCCGAGTAGCGCCAAAGAAGCCAATCTGCATATCAGAGGTATCAACAATTCTCCACTATTGGTCATTGATGGTGTACCACGCTTCGGTACCAATACCAGTGACGGAGAGATGAGACTTTCCGACCTTAATCCTGATGATATAGAAAGCATATCTATCCTGAAGGATGCTGCTGCTGCTGCTGTATATGGTGCGAGAGCTGCCAACGGCGTTATCCTGGTACAAACCAAACGGGCAGCCGGCAACCAAAAAGTATCCGTCAACTACCGGGGACAAATGAATATCCAGCAGGCAACCCAATTGCCAGAATTCCTGGATGCTTATAATTATGCCCTGCTTTATAACAAAGCTGTCGAAAATACTCCAGGAACGACAAATACGGCTTACACTCCGGAACAGCTGGAACAAATCCGGACTCACTCCAATCCTAATCTTTATGGTGACGAGGATCTGCTGGATTATCTTGACAATATAGGTTACACCACCACTCACAGTGTATCTGCAAACGGCGGTAACCAGTTTCTGAAATACTACATATCTGGAGGATATACCCATTCACAGGGCTTATACAGTGGAGTCAACCGCGACCGGTTCAACTATTCAGCCAAACTTGACGCCACACTAACCAAAGGACTCGTACTCTCACTTGACATTATGGGAGCACGCACGGACAGCAAAAATTCCAGCTATACAACCATTGATGCCGCTTATAATTTCTCGCCGCTTCAGGTTCTCAGATTCAGTAACGGTTATATGGCTAGTATAGATGGCAGCAATCCGCTCATCAATGTAGAAGGACTGGGTGGTTATATCAAGGATACGGGAAGGATGAATACCATTACAGCTAACCTGAAATGGGAACTGCCTTGGGTAAAAGGACTTTCCATGTACGCACGGGCCACATTCGACAACAACAACCGCATGGAAAAAACGTTCAGCAAACCTGTCACACTTTACACCTACGATGCTCAGACCGGCGATTATGCCATCGATCCTAACACGGTCTATCCTACAGCCAAGGTCACAGTAGAACAGACTGACCGATTCGTCAACAACCAACTATACGAAGCCGGAATCAACTATAACCGGACATTTAATTCCAAACACGACGTAGGTGCCATGCTCGTAGCCAACTACCAGCAAACACACAATCAGTACATGACAGGCGAAAACCAAAATGCAGCCATCTATCCCGAAATTATCGGTACGGCTGTTTCTGCCCGACTGATTGGCAGCGAAGCATACAACCAGCGCGCGTCACTGATTGGGCGTTTGAACTACGGCTATGATTACCGTTATTTCATTGAAGCCAGCTTCCGTGTGGACGGTTCCACTTATTTCCATCCCGACCACCGGTGGGGATTCTTCCCTTCCGTTTCAGGTTCTTGGGTACTTTCTAATGAAAAGTTTTTCAAGGAGTGGAATCAGAAGGTACTTTCCAATGTCAAATTCCGTGCTTCAACAGGTCTGTTAGGCGATGACGGACTGGTCGGAGAATATGCTTATCTGCTCACTTTCATGGAATCTACTCGAGAAGGATATAATATCGGAGGTATTTATCGTCCGGGTATTGTGATGAACACAGGAAATTATCCTAATCCAGAACTGACATGGGGTAAATCACACGATTACAATATAGCTACTGACCTTGGATTCTGGGACAACCGTTTCGGACTTACCTTCGAATATTACTGGCGTTTTGAAACAGACAAGATCACAGCAGCTCCCTCATATCTTTACCCGCCTTCTACCGGTGTGTCAGGCAATGTGCCCAACATGAACTTCAGCAAACTGAAAGCATGGGGATGGGATTTGACACTTACACACCGTAATACCATCGGAAAGGTTAAATACAATGTGGATCTGACTTTGGCTAAAAGTGATGACAAATACCTCGATTTCGGCGACGAATCTTCTGTTTCACCTAATTTGAGACGCGTAGGGCGAAGCAGCATGGTATGGGCTATGTACGAAGCAGAAGGACTGTTCCAGTCACAAGAAGAAATAGACGCTTACATGCCTAACATGAGTGAGGCTGATAAAGCGGCTCTGGCTCCCGGTGATATCAAATACAAGGATCAGAATAACGACGGAAGACTGACCACAGAGGATATGATTTACGTCAAGAATTCCTCTAATCCTGATTTTAATTTCAGCATACGTCTGGGTGCCAGTTACAAGGGTTTCTTCATCAATGCCATGTTCCAGGGGGCTACAGGCTACCAGCAGAATATTAAAGAACTTTATACTACCAACAGCGGTAGTCTCCAGCGATTCCAGGAATATCATCTCACGGACTGCTGGTCATCAGACAATCCTAACGCAACTTTGCCACGAATCAAATTTGCTACGGCTAATGACAACAACCGCAAAGAATCTACATTCTGGATCAGAGACTGCGATTTCCTGCGTCTGAAATCACTGTCTATTGGTTATGCCTTCCAACCAGCACTGCTTAAGAAAATCAAACTCAATTCAGCCAGCATTGCTTTACAAGGCAGCAACCTCCTGACATGGTCTTCCATTAGTGATCTCGGTATGGATCCGGAATCTCTGCGTGGTTATCCCATACAACGGTCTTATGGTATTACGCTAAATTTAGGATTCTAACAATTTACGTCTAACCGTTTAAACAAAAACGTATTATGAAGCTTAAGAAATACATACTCTGTGCTTTTATTACCACCGGACTGGCTTTCAATCTGACCGGGTGTGATGATTTGTTCAGAGATGCTCCTGTAGACAAAATGTCAGAAAAGGATGTATGGAAAAATTCCATGCTTCTGGACGAATATATTCTACCATGGTACAGGAACATGAATAACGGATTTTCAACTTACGTACCGACAACCATTGCATTGGTTAAAAGTGCGTCAAGATATTATATGCCATGGTTCGGTGATCAAGTTGTCCCATCCAAAACTGACTATTATAATGCCGGTTATGGTGACCTGTTAAAAAGTAATACTCAGGAAATCACCAATTGGGCACAAGTTAACTGGAGCAAATATTATTCACAAATCCAATCCATCAACCGTCTGTTCCAGAATCAGAATGAAATAGCAGAAGGATCACAAAAACAACGTATACTAGGTGAAGCTCATTTTTTCCGCGCTTATTATTATTTCATCCTTTGGAGACAATTTGGTGGAGTCATGCTGATTCAGGAACCACTTGACCCGCTTCAGGACGCAAGAAAATACCCCAGAGCATCCTATCCGGAAATGGTAGCAGCCATCGTCAAGGATGCCAAAGAAGCGGCACGAATTCTTCCTGTAGAGCACGAAAGTACGGATAAAGGCCGTATCACAAAAGGAGCCGCACTAATGCTTATAGCTAAAACCTATCAATGGGCTTCCAGCGAGTTTTTCCAAAACAAGGAGAAATCTTATTTGGGATTTACTGATGACCGTTCCCATGAGATGTTGGATTCCGCCAAGACGGCTTATGAAAACCTGTTTGCCCTCAACTATTATCAGCTGGTTCCCATTACAAGCACTACTCAGGAGGGTATCAAGAACGAATACAGAAAAATATTCCTGACTAAAAACAGCCAGGAATCTATTCTGGAGGTACAACATTCTGATGACGGAAACTACGATACCGGATTCGGTCACAAACTCGATCGTGATGCAGCAGCACCTCATTTTACAGGCACAACATGTGCTTATACACCGACCCAGAATCATGTTGACGAATACGGTATGAGAGAAGGATTGACTTATGATCCTCAAAATCCTTATGAGGGACGCGACTATCGTTTCTACGCCAATATTCTTTATGACGGCTCTACTTACAACGGACACGCTATGGATATCCATTACACCAGAAACGGTAACGAAGAAGTAGCAGGCGAAGATCTGACGCCTTACGGCACATCTACTACTGCTGCAGTCACACGTACCGGTTATTATATGGGTAAATTCGTCAATGAACAACAACAGATCAATAACGACGAAGCTTATGCCAGCAGCCAGAATTATATCATCTGGCGATATGCAGAGGCTATTCTGGACTATGCAGAGGTGATGTTCCGGCTGGGCGACACAGGAACAGCTCTTCAGAAAGTGAACGATATCCGGCAGCGGGTACACATGAACACGCTCCCGACACTCACATGGGATAAGCTGGTCAATGAACGTCGCGTAGAAATGGCTTTTGAAGAAACGACCTACTGGGATATTTTCCGTTGGGGCATTGCAGAAGAAAAACTGAACGGAAGCAGTAATCCGATTAAAGCAATAAAGATTGTGCAAATGTCCGGCCGACCGACCCAATATACCATCAGCAATATGGACCGTTTTCCACAACGGGTACGTATTTTCCAAAAGATGCAATATTATCTGCCCATTCCCTGGGATGAAATCCGCTATCACGGTGTAGAACAGAATCCGGATTGGACAGAATCATAATAACCAATGAGACAAATAATTTATTTTTAACTCAAAACACAAAAGAAAATGAAAAAAATTATCTACACACTGACTTGCGCATTAGCATGTGTCTTTAATGCACACGCTCAAGAGTATAACCTATTTCCGGCAAGTGACATTGATGCCGATGGTTGGTTATGGTTTGACACACAAGAAAAGATTGACAAATATGTTGGAATCTGTGATGAAGAAAATTACAAGGTTAATCCAAATGGTAAACCAATCCAACTTATTTATGCCGATATCATGCCTGACTATCCGATGAGTACTGCTGATCCTTATTGGATAGGAGCCGGTGAAGGTGGTGAAATTGGAGCTGCCGGCTCACGTACAGGAGCACTTAAAATTGCAGCCGCATCAAGCAACATGACTACCAACGGAGGAGGTTTCGTCGTACAGATGCCATCCTGCACCTCATACAGTATCTGTCTTTCACGTGAAGGCAGCACTTATGTACGTATGATGGCTTCAAAGGATATTAATACAAGCTTCACCAACTACGATGTGATCAGTGCAACATACGCAATCGTTTTCAAACCTCTTTTTAGAGGCGGCATATATACTTGGACCGGAATAGAAACTTTGGACAACGGCAATGATGACGCATATACACTTAAAGGCAATGAACCTATCTATGCTTATTTCCAATCTTTGACTGCTGATCCTATCTACATTCACGGAATTCGTGTCACTACACCGACCAACAGTACCGTAGGCATCAAAGAAACAACGACAAACACTACACACATCTTCTTTGAGGGTAAACGCGTTGTTCTGAATGAACCTGCCAATATCTATGTCTATAGTATAGACGGCCGCCTCGTTGCCAATAGCTATGGAAACGAAATGGATCTTTCTGGTCTGACTAAAGGTATCTATACGATCAAAGCCGGTCAAAGTACTCGTAAAATGGTTATTGAATAAAGATTGATCAGTATATAGCCCCAAATTAAGGCTGCCCTTCACTCAGATTGGGCAGCCTTTTTTATAACTGAATCAACAGTCCGAAAGGACCTGTCAATAAACATACTAGAAATCTGTTTACGCTTCTCTTAAAGAATCTCTATATGTCAGCAAATCCTGCATCAAAACTTAAAGATTCGCTGAATTGGCATCCCTCAATACGATCAGGCTTTCAGGGCCCATATTAAACAGCAAGTCCACAATACTGAGATCAGGCTGGAAGCCCCCTGCCGTAGGGAAAACCTGATAATAAGGCCCTACATTAATCGTACAGTCCTTCCTTCCAGGATCTGCTATCTCTCTATAATCCCGATAAAACTTCGCCTCTGCAGCATCAATATAATGTGATGTCAGTTCTACATCCGTTTCAATTCCTATAAGTTTGCAGATCATTTCCTGCAAAGAAAGATTGAAATCGAGCAGAAAATCATATTTTCGCGTGTAAAAAGGCAAGAAATCTTCTTCATAATATTCAAAGTAAGGCGAATTACGATAAGCACTGACCAGAGCCTGCCAATGTAAATGACGCCAGTTACCATGATCTGAAATACGGATATCCTTATAAGGCATCTTTTCATATTCAGGCTTCACAACCGGCACTGTAAGCGTTTGTACGACTCCACCTGCTGCAAGAATGCGACACCTGTTACGATACGTCTGCTTGACATAGTGATCCCACTGTTCAATACAGACCTTGTTACAACCATAAAGTCTGGCATAAAAATCTACCGGCCCCAGATATGCTGCTGCCAATAATAAAGTTTTTTCCATCATTGTTTATCTGAAAATCCGGGTGTGACCCGCATAAAAAAGCGTTCAGTACGAAAATGACAATACCATGGAGCATCTGAATCCCATGAATACAATACACGGGTCAGTTTGCCTACAATATGTGTAAAAGGCACAAAACCAAATGCTCTTGAATCAGCATGGTTGTCAGTCCGAGCAGACGCCATCCAATAATAATCATGCTTAAAACAGAAACTACGAACAAAATGCCCCGCCACACATAGTGAATCACCTATTATCACAGCTCTCACTCCTTCATGACGATTGATCATTCGTTCATACCAACGTATATTGTCCGACGTAATAGCAACCCAAGCATCTCGTCTGGGCATTTCTACGGCTTTTAAAGCCCCAACTCCCTTCGGTTTACTATTATACACCCTGCCTTCTCTGTCAGTCCAAACAGAATCACCAGGAGCAGCAAAACAGATTCCGACAAAAAGTCCATGATTCATCAGTGTATCACCAATATCGGCTGGTGAATCAAACGCAACCCAATCACCTCTGCTAACTTTCTTCTCCCCCCATCGTCTGTATCCGTCACCAAACACTTTAGGAAATCTCAGTCCATAAGTTGTCCGGTTAACCATAACACGATCACCAGCCTCAAAGACGGGACGCTCGCCAGCACCCGGGATAGTCAAGACAGACACCCCGAAAAGACGCACTCCCGTTGCTACCACGAGCGCAAGCGCCACAACCGTCCAAAAGCTGCGCTTTATCTTCAAATTACTTCTATTGACATCATTTGATATGATCAACCAATGTAAACATCCTATTCCAGCGGACATGTCCGTCAAACCAACTGCGATCCTTATCCAATGAAAGCCAGATCAGTATTGGTTTTCCTACGATATGATCTTCCGGCACAAATCCCCAATAACGTGAATCAGCAGAATTATGACGGTTATCACCTTGCATCCAATAATAATCCATCTTGAAGGTATAACTGTCCGTCTGTTTGTCGTTAATAAAGATTTTACCGTCCTTGATCTCCAGCTTGTTGTTTTCATATACCCGAATAGGTCTTTCGTACACAGCGATATTATCCATGGTCAGTTTCAATGTTTTCCCTCGTGCCGGGATCCAGACTGGCCCATAATTATCACGTGTCCATCCTGTGTAGGCATTAAGCGGATAAAGTCCGTAAGAAACAGAATTCAAAGAATCATAAGCAATACTTTCCACAATGTCCGTACAGGTTTTAAGCCTTTCATAAGCCTTTTGCGTAAGCGGTAGAACTCCGTTCTGCTGCAATCCGCTCAAATCCTCACGACTGAGTCCCAACTCACGTACCAAGGGCTCCGGAATATCTTGTTTAAGTCTTACAATATAGTCATATTGCACATTATCGGGTTCCTTATTGGGTTTACCGTCCAGCCATACCACATGATCCTTGATCTGTAAGGTTTGACCAGGCAAGCCAACACAACGTTTGACATAGTTCTCACGGCGATCTACAGGTCTGTAAGCCACTTCACCAAACATACCCGGATTATTATTGACATACTGACGTCCCATACGGTACACCATATCAAAAAACTTTCTTTCAGCATCCGGTCCAAGCGAATCAAACGGTGGTAATCCCCCATACATCTGTGCATATTGCTGCTCACCAATACCGTAACACAATGCATAAAAATCAGCATTGGCAAACTGCGGATTCAAAGCAACCGTATCTCCAGCAGGATAGTTAAACACTACTATATCATTAAGTTTTACGTCCGGATGTCCACCTACACGTTCATATTCCCACTGAGGCCACTCCAAATAAGACTTACACCCAATTACAGGCATTGTATGCTGCGTAAGCGGCATTGAAAGGGGAGTCTGGGGTTTCCGGGGGCCATAACTCATCTTACTCACAAAAAGATAATCACCCACTAGCAACGATTTTTCGAGAGAAGAAGAAGGAATGGTATAATTCTGAAAGAAATAGATGTTGACAAAATACACTGCCACCAATGCAAACACAATCGCATCTACCCAACTCATAACAGTACGGGTCAACGGACTTTCAGCCTCTTTCCACCATGTCCAGGGTATGAATCTTGTAATGTAAGCATCGAAGATAAATGGCAAAACCAACAATCCCCACCAGCTTTTTATCCAAACCAAAAAGGCCAGATAACACACGGTCACCACAGCCATTTTGACCCATTGAGTCTTCGTTGCATGGAATCTGTTCTGCTTCATAATTAAATAATCATCAAAATTCAGTTACTGATCAGAATTTGAACATATCGTCCATAGTAAGCAATCCTTTATGATCTTTTGTAAATTCAGCTGCCAAAACAGCTCCAAGAGCAAATCCCGTACGATTATGGGCGTCGTGAGTGATAGTAATGGCATCAGCCTGGGAATCATAAGATATCGTGTGTATACCTGGTACTTCTCCTCTCCGTATACTGTCAACAGGAATTTCGTTTTCAGCACATTCATCCGTACCGCTTACCTGTCCGTCAGGAGCCACAAAACGTCCTTTCACCCATTTTGTCTTACGCGGCATCTCCTTCAGAATATCTTCTGCCAAAGTAATCGCAGTTCCACTGGGGGCATCCAATTTGTGTATATGATGTGTTTCTTCCATTCTGAGCTGATACTCGGTCAAACCGTTCATCATATCTGCCAGTTTCTTATTAAGCGCTCTGAAAACAGCCATACCGGGACTGAAATTAGAACTCCAGAATAAAGTCTGTCCTTCCTCCTCACAACGACGGGTCATTTCCTCAACATGGTGTTCGAACCATCCTGTGCTACCACTTACCACACTGACATGTGCATCAAAAGCTCTATATACATTACGAAAAGCTTCTTGCGGACAAGTAAACTCAATGGCGACATCTGCACTACGGAATCCTTCCGAATCAAAATCCTGTTGGTTATCCACATCTATGATACTGACAATCTGATGTCCTCTTTGCAGAGCAATCTGCTCAATCATACGACCCATACGGCCGTAACCTATTAATGCTATTTTCATAATGAATGATGCGTAATGAATATTTTTTTTACGCAAAGATAGGGATTTGTACTGAATTTCATTATATTTGTTTGAAAAATTAAACCTTTCAACCTGTATCTTATGGAGAAACTGCTGCATTACATATGGAACTACAGATTATTTCCACTCAAGCCATTACTGACCACTGACCAAAAGGAAGTGGAAGTAATCGATACAGGACTGATCAACAGAAACGCCGGGCCTGATTTCTTCAATGCAAAAATAAAAATCGGTGGTATTCTTTGGGTCGGCAATATTGAGATACACCAGCATTCCAGCGACTGGTACCGCCACGGACACCACGAAGACCAGCATTATAACAATGTGATACTTCACATCGCAGAAACAATCGACACCCCCATTCTCACCAGCGACCACAAAACGGTACCACAATTGGAACTGAAAGTACCGGATCATATCCGGCACAATTATGAGGAACTTTGCCGTACCATTGACTATCCCCGCTGCCACAGTATTATTCCCAAACTGGATACATTTACAGTACATAGCTGGATGAATGCCTTACTTTATGAACGCCTGGAACAACGGGCTAAACAAGTCTGCCAACGGGTAGAAGAACTCAACGGAGACTGGGAAACAGCCTATTTTATTACGTTGTCACGTAATTTCGGATTCGGAATCAATGGAGACGCTTTCGAACAATGGGCTAAAAAAATTCCTCTCACTGCTACGGCAAAGCACCGTGACAGTCTGTTCCAAATTGAAGCCATATTTATGGGACAGGCAGGATTACTGGATTTAAATCTGATTCCTCAGAAATACAGGCAAGAAGCCGAACTGGATGGATATTTCAACCAACTGAAAAAAGAATATACTTATCTGGCACATAAATTCTCGCTGACTCCGATGGATCCTTCATTATGGAAATTCATGAGATTAAGACCACAAAATTTTCCACATGTGAGACTTTCCCAGCTTGCACAACTCTATTATAATCAAAATGCCGGATTATCAGTATTGCTGGAAGCCGAAACCACTGCTGATTTACATCAGATACTCAGCACTCAAACAACGAGCTATTGGGAATCACATTATTCATTTGGGTGTTCTAGCTGTAAACGAACCAAAAAACTGACCCCGAAATCACTGAATCTTATTATCATCAATACAGTTGTACCCACATTGTATGCTTATGGAAAATCACACCAAAATGAAGTTTATTGTGAACGGGCCCAACAATTCCTTGACCCTCTAAAAGCAGAAGATAACTTCATTACACGCCAATGGGAAGCTTGTGGTATAAAAGTCAAGTCAGCCTGTGATTCACAAGCTCTTATACAACTCAAGAAAGAATACTGCGACCGCAAATATTGTCTTCACTGCAGATTTGGATATGAATTTATGAAAAGAAAATCAATAGAATAAGAAGAATATGAAAACAGATTACATTTTCGAACTGAATATGAAAGTAAGGGATTATGAATGTGACCTTCAAGGAATTGTCAACAACGCCAACTACCAACACTATATAGAACATACCCGACATGAATTTCTACTTTCCAAAGGAATCAGCTTTGCAGATCTTCATGCAAGGGGTATAGATGCAGTCGTAGCCCGCCTCAACATGGCATTTAAAACACCGCTTAAAAGTGGTGACTCTTTCGTAAGCAAACTACGACTGGTCAAGGATGGTATCAAATATGTTTTTTATCAGGATATATTCAGACTACCCGACATGAAATGCTGTATCAAAAGTCAAGTTGATACCGTGTGCCTTATCCAAGGACGCTTAGGTATCTGCCAGGAACTGGATCAAATTGTTCCTACAGATGAAACAAATAACTAAATCATCCATAAACTCATTACATGACCGAAAAGGAAATCATCTATACCATGGCGTTGACACGTATTCCTCGTGTCAATATAACCACCCAACACCAACTCATGCAAGAGTTCGGCAGTGCAACAGCCATATTCGAACATCGCCGTCATATCCGTGAAATAATTCCGGATGCTTCAGACAAACTGTCGGAATCTCTGCTGGAAATGGAAAATCAGATAACAAGAGCTGAAGAAGAACTCCTTTTTATCACCCAAAATCATATCCAATGTCTTTGTTATCAAGATACAGACTATCCCTCACGACTAAGAGAATGTGATGATGCACCCCTGATTTTATATTACAAAGGAAATGCAGACCTTAACCGTATTCACGTGATCAATATGGTCGGCACACGTCATTGCACCGAATATGGAAAAGACATCTGCCAGCATTTTTTGGAGGATCTAAAAGAAATTTGCCCGGACGTACTGGTTGTCAGCGGACTGGCTTACGGTATAGACATTAACAGCCACCGTTCGGCTCTCAATAATGATTTGGACACAGTCGGCGTACTGGCTCATGGTTTGGATCAGATTTATCCACGCTTGCATCGTGATACAGCCATCCAAATGCTCTCTCACGGTGGATTACTGACTGAATTCATGAGTCGCACCAATGCCGACAAGGTTAATTTCATAAGAAGAAACCGCATTGTAGCCGGTATGGCTGATGCAACAATAGTGGTGGAATCAGCACAAAAAGGCGGTGCCCTCATTACAGCGGAAATAGCCAATAGTTATAATCGTGATGTCTTCGCCTTTCCTGGGCGTATTAATGATTTAAGTTCTCAGGGGTGTAACAGACTGATCCGTCAAAGTAAAGCCACCTTACTACAAAATGCACAGGATTTTATAGAATCAATGGGATGGCAACCATCCACAAACCTTCATAACTCCTCCAAAACTATACAAGGCGAATTATTTCCCGATCTTTGTGAAGAGGAGCAACGTATCATTGATTGCCTTAAAGAAAGACAAAGTCTACAAATAAACACTCTTACAGTCATGACCAACATTCCGGTCCATAAACTGAGTGCCTTTTTATTCAACTTGGAAATAAAAGGACTCATCAAGCTCATGGGCGGAGGAATGTACAGGTTGACATAAGAAAGAACTTTAAGAATATATTATTCTTCCAACAACATATTCATCAAAATGATACAGATCCCAACAAATCTGTAACATGTGGTAAAATGTTTTTTAAGAAATTAATGTACTTTTGTTATGGAGTGGGATGTTCCTATTCCATAATAATAAAATATATAAAAATAAAGATATTAACAAAAGATTTTTAGGAAGTTGCTATTACCACTGCATACACGTATTTTGGGAATACCACTTATGATTCTTACATTTATTTTTAATAAAGATGAATATGAAATTAAGCAAAATATTGGTTAGCTTTATCATGGGACTTATATCTATTTCATGCACACCAAGTAAGCATTTAAACAATATAAAAGTTGAACTTTTTGATAATGGTCATACACTTACATTTTCTTCTTTTTTGGAAGAATATAAAATCATATCACTATCTTCCAATACCTCTGAAGCCATGATAAAATACCCAGACAGGTTATTGTTCTTTGGCAATAGAATTTTCGTTATGGATAGAGGAGGAAATAAAATCATCATGTATGATAGAAATGGAAAATTCCTCAAATCCACTGCACAGATGGTGGGACGAGGACGCAATGAATATATTCGAGTAATTGATGCTTCCATAGATGAAAAAGACAAAAAGCTCTACGTACATTGTGACGCACCTTACCAAATGATGATATTCGATCTCAACCTCAATTTGGAAAAAACAATTCCGATGGATTACTATATGGGAGAAATAGCCATAGAAGGGAATCAACTTTATGGAATTTGTTACAATGAACCGAAAGATGGAGGTGGCTATAGTTTTGTAACAGTAAACAAAAATGACTTAAAAAAAGAACCCACAATACTCTTGTCGTTTGAAAATGCAATAACAGGAAGATGGACATTGGGAAAATCCCTCATGCCTTGTCGTGACGGAGTCTATGTTTGCCTACCATTCGATACTAGAATCTACAAATTCAAAGATGCAACTATCACGGAAGAATATAACATGGATTTCGGAGAACAAGGGCTCATTGAACACCCTGTGACCAAAGATATGAATCCAAGATGGTTTGATAAAAACTATCGCGACATCAATTGGTCTATTGTAAACATGACTGAATCTGATTCCATATTATTATTCAATACCAATAAAGCACATGCGTTCATCATGAACAAGAACCAATACCAATGTAGCGGACACATGAATTTCAACAATGATATTTTTCCTATCTCATGTGCAAGAATAATTCCATCACAAGGACTGTCAAATGGAGTGGTTTATTTCATAATACCTAGTTCCATTGAAAACATGTTGGAGCAAGCCAAGAAAGGCAAAGAGACATTGACACCTGCCATAAAAGAAATTAAACAGAAGTTCGACCCTAATGGCAATCCCCTGCTTATCGTTTGGAATATCAAATAAAAAATCTCCGGCAAGAAATTCATCATTCGCTTCTGCCGGAGGGTTTTCTCTTTATAAACAGGCCTATCCCCCAATACGATCAAATAAACAACCTCATCAAACTAAAAGGTGGAGGTATGTACAAGTTTAACCACAAATTACTGGATCTTTTTGATAAAAAACAAGATTCGAATCCTTTCCTATTCAGAAAACAAAACCCATTTATGACCATTAGTGTTACATATATTTTTTAACAGGTAATATCTAAAAAATATGTAACATCTTTATTTGCCTAATATAAAAGAGCAGCCTAACTTTATATGCTTTTTCAAATAAACGGCATTCACCTTCCCTGAAAAACAGTTGAGAAACAACAGATATTAATTAACCGTTATATTTATGAAAACAGAATCAATCAAAAACAAAATGAAAAAACACAGTTGCCGGGCAATGGCCTTAGCCTGTACTTTACTTTTTAGTGGAGCATTAGCTACTGTTAACGGAAAAACGGATAAAAACGTACCAACATTTTCTCAGTTCACTTACCAAGGTAATGACAAAATTTACAAAGAAAATCCTTTGGCTGCAGATGAATTTTATACGCCGATCCTACAAGGTTGCTATCCAGACCCTAGCATTACCCGTAAAGGCAATGACTATTATTTGGTCAATTCTTCATTTGCCATGTTCCCAGGTGTTCCTATTTTTCATTCTACAGATTTAGTCAACTGGAAACAAATAGGACACGTCTTAGATCGCAAATCTCAATTGAAAGTGGAAGACTGTGGTATCAGTATGGGAGTCTATGCACCTGCCATAAGTTATAATCCACACAACGATACTTTTTACATGATTACAACTCAGTTTTCCGGAGGATTCGGAAATATAGTAGTCAAAACTAAAGATCCCATGAAAGGATGGAGCGATCCTATCAAACTTAAATTCGACGGAATTGATCCTTCCTTATTCTTTGATGATAACGGAAAGGCTTACGTAGTACATAACGATGCTCCTGCGAAGGGAAAAGAACTTTATAACGGTCATCGTGTTATCAAAATATGGGAATACGATACGGAAAAGGATCAAGTAATCCCTGGCACCGACAAAGTCATCGTCAACGGCGGTACTGATATCACAAAAAAACCGATTTGGATTGAAGGGCCACATTTATATAAGAAAAACGGACGCTATTATCTGATGTGTGCAGAAGGTGGTACCGGAGGCTGGCACAGTGAGGTCATATTTTCCGGTGACTCCCCTACAGGCCCATTCAAGGCTGCTCCAAACAATCCGATCCTTACACAACGTTACTTTGCCAAGGATCGTACCAATAAAGTAGACTGGGCTGGACATGCAGATCTGGTTGAAGGACCAAACGGTAAATATTATGGTGTGTTCTTAGCTATTCGTCCTAACGAAAAAGGTCTGGTTAACACAGGTCGAGAAACTTTCATCTTACCCGTAGACTGGAGCGGTGAATATCCTGTATTCGAAAACGGTCTGGTTCCCTTGGCCTGCAAACTGAAAATGCCTGCCGGAGTGGAAAACAAAACCGGCAAGGATGGCTATTTCCCTAATGGTAACTTCACATTTGAAGATAAATTCATTTCCAATGATCTAGATTTACGTTGGATAGGCCTGCGTGGTCCACGTGAAGATTTCATTTCCATAGCTAAAAAAGGCGGACTTAAAATAAATCCATTTACCACTCAAATTAAAGAAGTAAAACCTACTTCTACCCTCTTCTATCGTCAACAGCACAGTCATTTCACTGCCACCACAACCATGCAATACCGACCAGACACAGAAGATGCTTTAGCCGGCCTGACATGTTACCAGAATGAAAAATTCAATTATGTATTCGGTGTAACCAAAAAAGATAAGGATTACATTCTTTTATTGGCCAAGACTGAAAAAGGAAAAACAACCATCATAGCTTCAACAAAAATAGATATCAAAAAACCAGTTTCACTACAAGTCAAAGCCAAAGGAAATGATTATCGCTTTAACTATGCCATAGACAATGCAACTTTTGTCAACCTAGGTGGTACTGTTTCAGGTGATATCCTTTCTACAGACGTAGCAGGCGGCTTTACAGGCGCTCTGATCGGATTATATGCCACGAATGGTAATACGATCAAGCCTTAAAATTTTAAAGGCTTAGAATACGATTCTGGCACTTCTAAATAAAAGGATTCATACTCAAAATAGTCAAACTTATATTTTTAACCAATTGAAATGAAAGTGTACTGCAACCAAAGCATACACTTTCATTTTTATTTTATCAAAATAAAAAAAGAAAAACAGGCATCATAATCTGATTTGCCAACCTACCACAACTTCCCCAAAAATCTTAGGCTCAAAGAAAAATATCTTAAGAAGAAAGTCCAAATGCCCTTTAAATACAAAAAATAAAATATTTTTTATGCATCTTTCTATTATTAAACAGAACTCGAACAAAAATTAAACACCCAAATGATACAATAAAAGCAATTATACATAAAATATGCTTTAAAAAACAATATTACAACAATAAAAAACAATATAATAATAATAAAATAAGATCATTTTGACTTCCAAAAATATCGCAAAAATGATATAAAAATGATTTCTCGGATAACTATCCATCTATTTTTTAAATAAAAATGTCAAGATTTCAAAAAATCAAATCATATCACTGAAAAATCAGAAAAGGTAATTCACAATTTATACGATGAAACCATATTTTAAATTTCACAAATGAACCAAGTATAAATTAAAAAAGAGGCTGTCTCAAAATAGAATTGCAAAAGTAAAAATCTTATAGATTGAAACCTGGAAGTAAAAAATCTCCTGCTTTAGCCCTTGTTTATTGCAATTATAGGACTAAAAGCAGGAGATTTTTATGTTGTAGCTTATAGATTGTAAGTAAACCTATCTCTATTTTCTATTTTGAGACAGCCTCTTTTATCTCACATAAATGAAACTTTATTCAGACTAGTCGTTCAATTTTGCCTTGATGAATTCGCGGTTCAAACGGGCAATATTAGAAATGCTTTCACATTTCGGACAAACAGCTTCACAAGCACGAGTGTTTGTACAGTTACCAAAACCAAGCTCATCCATCTTTGCAATCATAGCCTTGGCACGACGTGCAGCTTCAGGACGTCCCTGAGGCAACAAAGCTAACTGACTTACCTTAGAAGATACGAACAACATGGCAGAACCGTTCTTACATGCAGCCACACAAGCACCGCAACCGATACAGCTGGCACAGTCCATAGCTTCATCAGCATTCTGCTTAGGAATCAGAATGGCATTAGCATCCTGAGGTTGTCCTGTACGTACTGTTACATAACCGCCAGCCTGCATGATCTTATCAAAAGCTGTACGATCTACCATACAGTCCTTAATAACCGGGAAACCGGCTGAACGCCATGGCTCAACTGTAATGGTATCGCCATCTTTAAATTTACGCATATAAAGCTGGCAAGTTGTAGCACCACGTTCTGTTTTACCATGAGGTGTTCCGTTGATATAAAGTGAACACATACCACAGATACCTTCGCGACAGTCATGATCGAAAACAAACGGCTCTTTACCTTCTTCAATCAGCTGCTCGTTAAGGATATCCAGCATCTCCAGGAATGAAGTATCACCCGGAATATCCTTCATTTCACGTTCGTCGAAGTGACCTTTGTCTTTCGGTCCGTTCTGACGCCAAAATCTTATCTTAAATGAAATATTTTTATCCATTGTTTTTTTCTTTTTAATCGTTGAACAAACCTTTTTAATTAGCTCTTGTAGTTACGTGTCTGAACCTTGATAGCTTCATATACCAACGGCTCTTTATACAATACCGGAGCCACATCATCTGAGCCCTGATATTCCCAACAAGCTACATAGAAGTAGTTCTCATCATCACGTTTTGCCTCGCCTTCTTCAGTCTGGTACTCTTCACGGAAATGTCCACCACAAGATTCATTTCTGTTCAATGCATCATAAGCGATCAACTGACCCATAGTGATGAAGTCATTCAGACGTAACGCCTTTTCAAGCTCTACATTCAAACCTTCCTTAGCACCCGGAATGAACAACTGAGTTTCGAATTCCTGACGGATCTCCTTCAAACGCTTCAAACCTGTTTCCAGACCTTCCTTCGTACGACCCATACCTACATATTCCCACATCACATGTCCAAGTTCCTTATGGATAGAATCAACAGATCTCTTACCCTTAATGTTCATCAAATGATCAATACGGGCATTAACAGCCTTTTCTGCTTCAACAAACTCAGGAAGATCTGTAGAGAAGCGTGGTACAGTAATCTGATCGGCCAAATAATTCTGAATAGTATAAGGTAATACGAAATAGCCGTCTGCCAAACCTTGCATCAAAGCAGAAGCACCCAAACGGTTTGCTCCGTGATCTGAGAAGTTACATTCACCAATAGCAAACAAGCCCTTGATAGAAGTCTGCAACTCATAGTCTACCCAAATACCACCCATCGTGTAGTGAATTGCAGGATAGATCATCATCGGAGACTTGTAAGGAGACACATCAGTGATCTCTTCATACATATCAAACAGGTTACCATAACGCTGTTCTACTACATCCTTACCCAAACGGTTGATGGCATCACTGAAATCAAGGAATACAGCCAAACCGGTATTGTTTACACCAAAGCCTTTGTCACATCTTTCCTTTGCTGCACGTGAAGCCACATCACGAGGTACCAGGTTACCGAAAGCCGGATAACGACGCTCCAAGTAGTAGTCACGATCTTCTTCCGGAATATCTTCTCCCTTAAGAGTACCAGCCTGCAACTTCTTGGCATCTTCCAATTTCTTAGGAACCCAGATACGACCATCGTTACGCAAAGACTCAGACATCAAAGTAAGCTTAGACTGCTTGTCACCATGTACAGGAATACAAGTCGGGTGAATCTGAACATAAGCAGGATTTGCAAAATAAGCTCCCTTACGATAACACTGCATAGCAGCAGAACAGTTACAACCCATAGCATTTGTAGAAAGGAAATAAGTATTTCCATAACCACCAGTTGCTATAACGACTGCATGAGCTGCAAAACGTTCCAACTTACCTGTTACCAAATTACGGGCAATAATACCACGTGCACGACCATCGATCATGACAAGGTCCATCATCTCGTAACGAGTAAACAACTTCACCGTACCGGCATTAACCTGACAACTCAATGCTGAGTATGCACCAAGCAAAAGTTGCTGTCCAGTCTGACCCTTGGCGTAGAAAGTACGTGAAACCTGTGCACCACCAAATGAACGGTTAGCAAGCATACCACCATATTCACGTGCGAAAGGTACACCCTGTGCAACACATTGATCAATGATATTATTTGAAACTTCAGCCAAACGATATACGTTAGCTTCGCGAGCACGATAGTCTCCACCTTTGACAGTATCATAGAACAAACGATATACAGAGTCACCGTCATTCTGATAATTCTTTGCAGCATTGATACCACCCTGGGCAGCGATAGAGTGTGCACGACGTGGAGAATCCTGGATACAGAAATTAAATACACGGAATCCCATTTCACCAAGTGAAGCCGCTGCAGAAGCTCCGGCCAATCCAGTTCCCACAACGATGATATCCAAACGACGTTTGTTAGCCGGATTCACCAATTTCTGGTGCGCTTTATAGTTCGTCCACTTTTCTGCTACCGGTCCTTCAGGAATTTTAGAATCTATTATCTTAGTCATAATCGTTTTTCAATTTAATGATTCATTAATATAATTAGCAGCATCCACCGCAGAAAGAAAAATACAAAGCGACTACAAGGAACATCAGGATCACGATTGTGGTATAGATGTTACCAATCACTTTCCAACGGTTAAACCAAACCTTACCGTTCCAACCCAATGTCTGAATAGCACTCCAGAATCCGTGAGTAAGATGGAACCACAAAGCAATCAACCAAATTACATAAATGACCGTAAACACCGGCTGGCTGAAAGTCTTCACAATATAACCATAACCGTCTGCTGCATGAAGACCGCCCAACATAGGATCACCAATCAATTCGGCAAACATCATGTTATACCAGAAGTTGTAGAAATGAAGTGCCAAACCCAAAAGCACGATGATACCCAGCACCAACATGTTTTGTGAAGCCCACTCTACCTTCTCAGGTTTTACCGTTACATCATAACGGTTATTGCCACGTGCCTGACGGTTCTGCATAGTAAGCCAGAAGGCATAAATAATGTGAATGACTGCCAAAGCGGCCAAACCGATTGTTGCTACTACGGCATACCAGTTGGCACCAAGGAATTCACAAATCATGTTGTAGCCTTCACTCGAGAATAAAGCCACAACGTTCATTGACGCATGAAACGTCAAGAACAGGATAAGTGCAATACCAGTGACTGACATTACCACTTTCCGTCCAATAGATGAATCACATAACCACATAAATAATTGAATTTAAAATATTTATTAAATAAAATAAAGAATTTCAAAGCTTCGTGAATTCTGTTACATGTCCTTTATCATCTGCAAATTTAATCTAAATCCTCGATTGAACAAAGAAATAACCAAAGATATTCCTAAAAAAACATTACTTTTGCGACATAGAAAAAAACTATAAAATGGAGTTTAAATACGATGTTATTGTGATTGGTGGCGGACATGCCGGCTGCGAAGCAGCGGCTGCCTCTGCCAATATGGGAGCCAAGACATGTCTGATCACCATGGACATGAATAAAATTGGCCAGATGAGCTGCAACCCTGCGGTAGGCGGTATTGCCAAAGGACAGATCGTAAGAGAAATTGATGCACTTGGCGGTTATATGGCTCAAGTGACAGACAAAACTGCCATCCAGTTCCGCATGTTGAACCGTTCTAAAGGTCCAGCCATGTGGAGTCCGCGCGCACAATGTGATCGAGGCAAGTTTATCTGGGCTTGGCGTGAAGTTCTTGAAAACATTCCAAATCTTCACATTTGGCAGGATCAAGTTAAAGAACTGATTGTAGAAAACGGGGAAACAGCTGGTGTCCGTACTTACTTTGACGTCATATTCCGGGCACGTTGCGTCATACTGACAGCAGGTACTTTTTTGAACGGCCTGATGCATATCGGACATACTCAAATACCTGGAGGAAGAGTCGCCGAACCTGCGTCGTATCATCTAACGGAATCCATCACGGCACATGGTATTACAATGGGACGAATGAAGACAGGAACTCCCGTACGCATCGATGGACGAACCGTTCATTTTGAAGAAATGGAAATTCAGGAAGGTGAAAATGACTTTCATCGTTTTTCATTTCTAGAAACCAAACGTCATCTTCGCCAACTGACATGCTGGACATGTTTTACCAATCCGGATGTACACCGTGTATTGGAAAGCGGATTACCGGATTCACCGCTTTACAATGGACAGATCAAAAGCATAGGTCCACGATATTGTCCAAGTATAGAAACCAAGTTGGTTACATTTCCAGAGCGCGAACAGCACCAGCTTTTCCTTGAGCCGGAAGGTGAAAACACTCAGGAATATTACTTGAACGGTTTCTCATCAAGTCTTCCACTCGATGTACAGCTTAATGCCTTAAGAAAAATTCCGGCATTCCGGGATGTACATATCTACAGGCCTGGTTATGCAATAGAATATGATTATTTCGATCCTACACAATTAAGCCATTCACTGGAATCGAAAATTATTCCCGGCCTTTTCATGGCAGGTCAGGTTAATGGAACGACAGGTTATGAGGAAGCAGGTGGCCAAGGTATCGTAGCAGGAATCAATGCCGCATTAAAATGTGCAGGAAGCGAACCATTCATCATGCACCGCGATGAATCTTATATTGGCGTTCTGATAGACGATTTGGTCACGAAAGGAGTAGATGAACCTTATAGAATGTTCACATCACGTGCAGAATACCGTATACTACTACGACAGGATGATGCTGATGCGCGTTTGACAGAACGTTCCTATACATTAGGATTAGCATCCAGAGAACGTTATGAACATTGGATGAAGAAAAAAGAGCAAATTGAAAAGATCGTGCATTTCTGCGAAGACTTTTCTCTGAAGCCAGCTTTAATCAATGACGGTCTGGAGAAATTGGGGACGACTCCACTCAAATACGGATGTAAATTATTTGATGTCATCAACAGGCCCCAAATTACGCTACACAACATTGCAGATTTTGTCAGACCTCTCAAAATGCAAATGGAAGAGATCAATGAAAGGAAAGAAGAGATCATTGAAGCTGCAGAAATCAAAATGAAGTATCATGGTTATATTGCCCGTGAAAGAATTATCGCTGACAAGATGCAACGTTTAGAAAGCATCAGGATAAAAGGTAAGTTCGACTATAAGAACATGAACGCCCTTTCCACTGAAGCCAGACAGAAACTGGAAAAGATAGATCCTGAAACATTGGCTCAAGCCGGACGTATCCCAGGAGTATCTCCAAGTGATATTAACGTCTTACTGGTACTTCTTGGCAGGTAATTAACAGATACAATGTTTCACGTGAAACAACACTTGAATTATTAACAACTAAAATACTGGTTATGAACAATCCAACACTTCTAAAAAATTTGAGAAACATTCCGGATTTCCCTATTCCCGGCATTCAGTTCAAAGACGTCACAACTCTGTTTAAAGATGCAGAATGTATGCAAATCATGATTGATGAACTTTATGAACTATACAAGGATAAAGGCATCACCAAGGTGGTAGGAATAGAATCCAGAGGATTCATCCTCGCACCTGCATTAGCGATCCGTTTGGGAGCCGGTTTTGTCATGTGTAGAAAGCCTGGAAAGCTACCAGCCGAAACTGTACAAGAGAGCTACCAAAAAGAATACGGAGTAGATACTATCGAAATTCACAAAGATGCCATAGATGAAAATGATGTAGTCTTACTACACGACGATTTATTGGCTACAGGAGGATCAATGAAAGCAACATTGAACCTTGTAAGAAAATTCAATCCCAAGAAAGTTTATATCAATTTCATCATAGAACTGACTCGTGAAGGTCTTCACGGCAGAGATGTATTCGACAAGGATGTAGAAGTACAGACCTTGCTCACCGTATAATACTTTTTATTTATCTAATCAGAGGGGGCAAGGCAAATAAGAACTTGCCCCCTTTTTTTATATCACTATCTCATGACTGCAGAAGAAAAAGAAAAAACGCTGGACTACTTAAAAGGGATTGTACTCAATCTGCCTGAAAGTCCGGGATGCTATCAATATCTTAATGAGAATGGCGAGATCATTTATGTTGGAAAAGCCAAGAATCTGAAACGTCGGGTCTATTCTTACTTTAGCAAAGAGCATCAAAGCAGAAAAACAGCCATGCTCGTAAGTAAGATAAGAGATATAAAATACGTCGTGGTCAACACCGAAGAAGACGCCCTATTACTTGAAAACAACCTCATCAAACGTTATAAACCACATTACAATGTACTATTAAAAGACGACAAGACATACCCTTCCATTTGTATTACCAACGAATATTTTCCACGCATATTCAAAACACGAAAAATAATCCGCAACGGCTCCATTTACTTCGGTCCATACAGCCATATCCCTACTCTTAATTCCTTGCTTGAACTGATCAAAAACCTCTATCCGCTCCGTACATGCCATTTACCCCTTACGCCCGAAAATATCCGTAACGGTAAATTCAATGTATGTCTGGAATACCATATCAAGAATTGCAAGGCACCCTGTATTGCGAAAGAAAGCCATGAGGACTATATGAAATATATTCAGGAAGCTAAAGAAATATTAAAAGGCAATACAGCCGAAATAGAGCGGGAACTTCTGAAGCAGATGCAGCAACTTGCCTCTGAAATGAAATTTGAAGAAGCTCAAATGATCAAACAAAAATACGATCTTTTGGAAAACTACAGAAGTAAGAGTGAAGTGGTAAGCCAAATACTTCATAATATAGACGTATTTTCTATTGAAGACGATGAACAAAGTGCATTCATCAACTATCTTCATGTGACTAACGGCTGCATCAACCAGGCCTTCACTTTCGAATATAAAAAGAAGCTCAATGAATCGGCAGAAGATCTGCTTATGCTTGGAATAACCGAAATGCGCGAACGTTATCAAAGCCATTCAAAGGAGATCATAGTCCCATTTCCTATCAGCTATGAATTAGGCAACCTCACCGTAACTGTCCCACAAAAAGGCGAAAAAAAGAAGCTTCTGGATCTCTCATTACTTAATGTCAGACAATATAAATTAGACCGACTGAAACAGGCAGAAAAGCTCAATCCTGAACAAAAGAGCGTACGCCTGATGAAAGAAATTCAGCAAGCTCTTAACCTCGAGAAACTACCCATACAAATAGAATGTTTCGATAATTCCAATATTTCAGGAACGGATGCTGTAGCTGCTTGCGTAGTATTCAAAAAATGCAAACCGAGCAAACAAGATTATCGCAAATACCATATCAAGACCGTAGCAGGACCGGATGATTATGCCTCCATGAAGGAAGTGGTCAGACGACGGTATTCACGAGCCGTGGAAGAAAATACTCCCCTGCCCGACCTTATCATTACCGACGGAGGAAAAGGACAAATGGAAGTGGTTAGAGAAGTTGTAGAAGACGAACTCCATTTACACATTCCTATAGCCGGATTAGCTAAAGATGACCGCCATCGTACACACGAACTACTTTATGGTTTTCCACCTGTCGTGATAGGACTCAAATTAGATTCACCTTTATTCCGGTTAATGACCCAGATACAGGATGAAGTCCATCGCTTTGCCATCACATTCCACCGTAATGAACGAAGCAAACACCAGATTGCATCCGAACTGGATCATATCAAAGGTATTGGCGAAAAAACAAAAACAGCCCTGCTCAAACACTTTAAAAGTGTCAAACGTATCCGTCAGGCCAGTCTGGAAGAACTAACTGAAATAATAGGTCCGGCCAAAGCAAAAATAGTTCTTGAAAATCTCTGAAATAAACAGTTTTTCGCTATATTTGTAAAACAGAGAATTCAGTTTGACCAAGTCAATCATAAAACAAAAAAATCATTGACTCCGCCATTCAACCTTCAGCCTATTTACAGAAAATAAAATATATAAAATTTTTATGAGAACAGTCATTCAAAGAGTTTCCCATGCTTCTGTAACCATCAATGGAATATGTAAATCAGCCATTAAACAAGGAATACTCATTTTACTCGGAGTGGAAGAATCTGATAATGAAGAAGATATCAAGTGGCTATGCCATAAGATAGTCAACTTGCGTATTTTCGATGACGAAAACGGTATTATGAACAAAAGCATTATTGATATAAATGGTGAAATTCTGGTTATCAGCCAATTTACGCTAATGGCTTCCTACAAAAAAGGTAACAGACCATCATATATTAGAGCAGCCGGCCATCATATTGCAATCCCACTATATGAATCTTTTTGCAATCAACTTGGCAAAGAATTAGGAAAGGCTGTTTTAACCGGTGAATTTGGTGCTGACATGAAAGTAGAATTACTTAATGACGGGCCCGTCACTATCTGTATGGATACTAAAAACAAAGAATAGTCATGACTATAAAAGAAGCACAACAACAAGTAGACCAATGGATACATACCATCGGAGTCCGCTACTTCAGTGAACTCACAAACATGGCGTGCCTTACGGAAGAAGTGGGCGAACTGGCTCGTGTCATAGCCAGAAAATACGGTGACCAGTCTTTCAAAAAAGGAGAAGAATGTAATCTTGAAGAAGAAATGGCAGATGTACTTTGGGTTCTTATCTGCCTAGCCAATCAAACAGGTGTAGATCTGACCGAGGCACTCCAAAAAAGCATTGAAAAGAAAACGACAAGAGATAAGGAAAGACATATTAACAACATTAAATTGACTAATCATGAATGAACAAACCAATCTGCATGAAGCTGAATTCAGCAAATATGAACAGGCTCTGAAGAAATATAATCTCCAGATCAACGACAATGATGTAAAAACAGCAGTAGAAAAGATTATTGCCGAAAAGGTTCCTGAGAATGACACGAAAGAAGTCAAGAAATTCCTTATGGGAAGTGTAGAACTTACCTCGTTAAGTACAACTGACAGCGAAGAAAGTATTCTTCGGTTTACTGAAAAAGTCAATCAGTTTGAAGCTGCTTATCCTGACCTACCCCATGTAGCAACAATCTGTGTTTATCCTTGTTTCGCCAAAATAGTCAGTGAATCCCTCGAAATTGAAGGTGTAGAAGTGGCTTGTGTATCGGGCAGTTTCCCTTCCTCACAAGCACTTATTGAAGTAAAGGTAGCCGAAACTGCACTGGCTATTCATGATGGTGCAACAGAAATCGATATTGTAATGTCTGTAGGTAAGTTTCTTAGCGGCGACTATGAGACTCTATGCGATGAAATCAGTGAATTAAAAGCTACTTGTGGAGAGAAAAAGATGAAAGTCATACTCGAAACCGGTTGCTTGAAAACGGCTGAAAACATCAAAAAAGCTTCTCTTTTGGCCATGTACGCCGGTGCAGACTACATTAAGACATCAACCGGAAAACTTGAACCGGCAGCTACTCCTGAAGCCGCCTATGTAATGTGTCAGGCCATTAAGGAATATTACGATGAAACCGGCATTCAGATCGGTTTCAAACCAGCAGGAGGTATGCATACTGTTCATGATGCCCTAGTCTATTACACTATTGTCAAAGAAGTATTAGGTGAAAAATGGCTTACCAATCAATGGTTGCGTTTGGGAACAAGTCGTCTCGCAAACTTATTACTGAGTGAAGTAACCGGTGAAGAGATTAAATTCTTCTAATCTACTCAGTAAAAAACATCTTTTTTAAACTGAAAGGAGGGCTTAACCAAGCCCTCCTTTCATAGTTTTATGTTATCAAAATAATAAAAGTTACGATACACGCTTAAGCACAAAATCCAAATACAACTGTAATGCTTCTCTAACCTCATCATTTCCCTCATCCGAAAGCAATTCCAACGCACTGTTACGGATTTCATCCATTTTATGACGGGCATAATCTATACCTCCTGACTGTTTGGTAAACTCTACCAGATTCTTTATTTCATCTTCTGTAGCCTTCCCTGCTCTGACCTTCAAAGCGATTTCATGCCATTTTTCCGCTCCCGGCTGCAAAACTGCGTATATCACAGGCAAAGTAAGTTTACCTTCCTTCATATCATTTCCGGTCGGTTTTCCAACTTCTACATCATAATAATCGAAAACATCGTCTCTAATCTGAAAACACAGACCAACGTATGTACCAAAATCTCTCAATCTGGCAATCTGAGCCTTTGTAGCTCCAGATAACAAAGCTCCTACTTCCGCACAGGATGCAAACAAAGAAGCGGTTTTACTACGAATTACATCAAAATACTGTTCCTCACTAATCTCATCCGACTTCACATTTGACAACTGCTGTAACTCGCCATCTGAAAGCGTCTGTCCTAACCTGGCTACAATATCAACAACCTCAAGACTTCCTGCAATAGCAGCATGTTTCAATGAAGTTGAAAGCAGATAATCTCCAACCAATACTGCAGCTTTATTATCCATCAATGCATTAACAGAAAGTTGTCCTCTCCGTTCACCGCTTTCATCAACAACATCGTCATGTACAAGACTGGCCGTATGAAGCATTTCCAAACTGACTGCAGCATGAAGCACAGCATCATTGACCTTACCGTATCTTTTAGCAGCCAACAGTACCAAAATAGGACGCATCAACTTACCCTTACGGCTCAGCACATGTTGTAAAGCCATTGTCAAAAGAGCATTCTGATGCTGTAATGTAATACCAAAAAGCGACTCGAAATCGGCCATCTCCCGCTCTATCGGTTTACGAATCTGAGTTAATACATCCATATAATAAGCTAATTTGAAGTACAAATTTACACAAAATTCAAAAGCTACTCATATTTTTTGCGTAAATTTACAGAGAAAATATACGATTAATATGGAGAAACTATTTCTATTAGATGCCTACGCCCTGATTTATAGGGCATATTATGCATTTATCAAAAATCCCCGTATCAATTCCAAGGGACTTAATACCTCGGCTATACTAGGTTTCGTCAACACCTTGGAAGAAGTGCTCAGCAAAGAGCACCCTACCCATATAGGTATTGCTTTCGATCCCTCTGGTCCTACTTTCCGTCATGAAGCCTTTGAACAATACAAGGCACAGCGAGAAGAAACTCCTGAAGCTATCCGCACTGCTGTACCCATCATCAAGGATATCATTCGGGCATATCGGATACCAATACTTGAAGTGAAAGGTTACGAAGCCGACGATGTCATAGGTACACTTGCACGACAAGCTGACGAACTGGGTATTGAAACCTATATGATGACTCCAGACAAAGATTATGGCCAGCTCGTCACATCTCATGTCAGGATATATCGTCCTAAATACGGAGATAAGGAATTTGAAATAATGGGTATAAAGGAAGTAACCGAGAAATATGGTATCAATTCTCCACTACAAGTCATCGATATGCTCGGACTCATGGGTGATGCTTCAGATAATATCCCGGGATGTCCAGGCGTAGGCGAAAAAACCGCTGTTAAACTGATTCAACAATTCGGTTCCATCGAAAATTTACTGGATCATACCGATCAGCTCAAAGGAGCACTTAAAAGTAAAGTAGAAACAAACAAGGAACAAATCACATTCTCCAAATTTCTCGCTACTATCAAAACAGATGTACCGCTTTCACTTGATATGGCGGCACTGAAATATGAGGAGCCCAACATTGACTCTCTCAAACAGCTTTTCGAAGATTTGGAATTTCGGACACTTATCGAACGTAAATTCAAAAAAGAAAACATTATCAACAAACCCATTACTACACAAGGCTCTCTTTTTGAAGATTTTTCAGATAACAGTCAAGAAATTCCTGAAAATTCAAATCTCACAAGGTATCAGAAAGATAAATCAGACTATCAACTAATTGAAAAAAAAGAAGATAGAAAGAAAATTATTGATTTATTCCTTACAAGCAAAATTCTCAGTCTAGATACTGAAACAACAGGTACTGATCCCATTAACGCAAAATTGGTAGGATTAAGCTTCAGTATTAAGGAAAATCAGGCTTTTTATGTGCCAATTCCTCAAGAAAGCAAAGAAGCGTTTAATATTGTTAATGAATTCAAAGAAGTATATGAAAATGAGAACATATTAAAAATAGGTCAAAATATCAAGTATGATCTGATGGTTCTCCAAAATTATGGTATCACACTTAAAGGTGAAATGTTTGATACCATGATAGCCCATTACCTTCTACAACCTGAACTCCATCATGGCATGGATTATCTGGCAGAAGTGTACCTTCACTATCAGACCATCCATATAGAGGAATTAATCGGCCCAAAAGGAAAAAAACAAAAAAATATGGCTGATCTTCCCCCTGCAGATGTCTATGAATATGCTTGTGAAGATGCAGATATCACCCTCCGGCTCAAAAACATTTTTGAACCTTTATTAATAAAAGAAAATTGCTACGAACTGTTTAGGCAAATCGAAATGCCTCTTATGCCAGTACTGGCATGGATGGAACGAAACGGAGTCTGTATAGACAGCAAGGCACTTAAAGAAACGTCCATACAATATACAGAAGAAATGAACCGGCTGGAAGAAGAAATCCATCATCTGGCAGGAGAATCTTTCAATATAGCTTCACCCAAACAAGTAGGAGAAATCTTATTTGAAAAACTGAAAATAAGCGACAAGCCTAAAAAGACAAAAACCGGACAATACGTTACTTCTGAAGAGGTTCTCGAAAGTTTAAGAAACAAACATGAAATTGTAGAAAAAATTCTTGAACACCGTGGACTGAAAAAGCTTCTAGGAACCTATATTGATGCCTTGCCACGTCTGGTCAATCCACAAACCGGTCATATCCATACTTCGTTTAACCAGACTATCACTACCACAGGACGTTTAAGCAGTAGCAATCCTAATCTGCAAAACATCCCTGTACGTAATGCCGAAGGCAAGGAAATCAGAAAAGCCTTTATTCCCGAACCAGGCTGTGAATTTTTCTCTGCTGATTATTCACAAATTGAATTACGCATCATGGCTCATCTTAGCGGCGATCCGCACATGATCGAAGCATTCCGTGAAGGACACGATATTCATGCAGCCACAGCAGCCAAAATATACAAAAAACCGATAGAAGAAGTTACCAGGGAAGAACGCAGTAAGGCAAAGACAGCCAATTTCGGTATTATCTATGGTATCACTGCTTTTGGACTGGCCGAACGGATGGGAGTAAGCAGAAGTGAAGCCAAAGCTCTTATTGACGGCTATTTTTCCACTTATCCCAAAGTAAAGGAATATATGCAAAAAAGCATTGATATGGCCCGTGAAAAAGGATACACAGAAACTGTTTGCAAACGAAAATGTCACTTACGCGATATCAACAGTCATAATGCAGTAGTACGTGGCTATGCAGAACGCAATGCCATCAATGCTCCTATTCAAGGTAGTGCAGCAGATATCATCAAAATGGCAATGATAGCCATTTACCGTCGGTTTCATGATGCTAATCTACGCTCAAAAATGATCCTTCAGGTACATGATGAACTTAATTTCAGCGTATTTCCTGAAGAAAAAGAACAGGTACAACGCATTGTAATTGAAGAAATGGAACGGGCATATACCATGCAGGTTCCTCTCCAGGCAGATTACGGTTGGGGCCTCAACTGGCTTGAAGCACACTGATATTTTCTTTCTTCACACACAGAAGAATAGTAATTAACCAAGTGGTACATTTCATTTTAGATAGGCTAAATATCATGAAATGTACCACATATTGTTTCTACGACCTTGCTATCCATTATTAAAATTATCTCTCCCCCTAACCTGCTTAACAGACATTCTTTAAGCTGTAATATATCCAAACTCTTTGCAATCTGTCTCTTTTATTAGATTATTCCAGCTAAATTCTGTAATTTTGCATTTTATCAGTGCATTATTTAAAACAAACAGATCAATATTATGGCATTAAAAGCTGGTATCGTAGGCCTTCCGAATGTCGGAAAATCTACACTTTTCAATTGTCTGTCCAGCGCAAAAGCGCAGGCCGCCAACTTCCCATTCTGCACCATTGATGCGCAACTGGGACAAATTTCCGTTCCCGATGAACGACTTAATAAACTGGCTGAATTGGTTCATCCCGGCCGTATAGTTCCGGCTACATGCGATATAGTCGACATTGCCGGACTCGTCAAAGGCGCCAGCAAAGGCGAAGGATTGGGCAATCAATTCTTAGGCAACATCCGTGAAACAGATGCTATCATCCATGTTCTCCGTTGTTTCGACAATGATAATATTGTTCACGTAGACGGTTCTGTAGACCCGGTACGCGATAAGGAAATTATCGATACTGAATTACAACTTAAAGATCTTGAAACAATTGAAAACAGACTCAAGAGAGTAGAAAAAGCAGCTAAAGTCGGAGGAGACAAGCAGGCCAAAATAGAATACGATGTACTCATGCAATACAAAGAGGCGCTCGAACAAGGCAAATCTGCCCGTACCGTTACATTTGAAAGTGAAGATGAAATTCAGGCAGCCAAAGGTCTTTTCCTGCTCACGACCAAACCAGTACTTTATGTCTGCAACGTTGATGATACTTCTGCCGCAAACGGTAATCAGTATGTAGATGCAGTACGTGAAGCCATCAAAGATGAAAATGCAGAACTACTCATCATTTCCGCTCAAACCGAAGCTGACATTGCTGAATTGGAAAGCTATGAAGAAAAACAAATGTTCCTTGAAGATATGGGACTAAAAGAATCCGGCTGCGACCGTCTGATTAAAGCTATTTACCATCTGCTTAATCTGCAAACCTTTATTACTGCAGGTGAAATGGAAGTTAAAGCATGGACCTTCCGCAAAGGCTGGAAAGCCCCACAATGTGCTGGAGTTATTCACACTGATTTTGAAAAAGGATTTATCCGTGCAGAAGTCATCAAATACGAAGACTATATCAAATATGGCTCTGAAGCAGCCGTACGTGAAGCCGGAAAAATGGGAGTAGAAGGAAAAGACTATGTGGTTCAGGATGGTGATATCATGCACTTCCGCTTCAATGTCTGATAACTATGGCAATGCTTGATTATATACTCTGGAATCCGGATATTGTTGCATTCCGGATAGGCAGCTTTGCCGTACGCTGGTACTCTTTGTGCTGGTGTCTGGCTTTATTGTCAGGTTACGTGATTGTACAACGTCTTTATAGGCAACAGCACATTAAGGATGAGCTTTTCGATCCTCTCTTTCTTTATTGCTTTATCGGCATTTTGGTTGGTGCCCGATTAGGACATTGTCTGTTTTACGAACCAGACTATTTTCTCTCCCACCCTTTGGAAATGATTCTTCCCATGCATAAAACAGCCAATGGATGGGTCTTTACCGGTTATGCAGGATTGGCCAGTCATGGCGGTACTTTAGGATTGATGATTGCCTTATGGCTTTACGTCAGGAAAACCAAACTGAATATTATGCGCGTACTCGACAATATTGCCATTGCAACTCCGATTTGCGCTATGTTTATCAGATTAGGTAACCTGATGAATTCTGAAATTATAGGTAAACCAACAGATGTGCCATGGGCATTCATATTCGAACGGGTAGACGAACTGCCACGGCATCCCGGACAATTCTATGAAGCAATATGCTATCTGCTGTTCTTCATTGCCGGATGGATCCTTTATAAGAAATTTCCTAAAAAGGTAGGTACCGGATTCTATTTCGGTTTCTGTCTGACAACCATCTTTACTGCACGTTTCATTATTGAATACACTAAAGAAGTACAGGAAGCATGGGAAGCAGCCATGTTGATCAATATGGGACAAATATTAAGTATACCATTCATCATATTGGGTATTTATTGCATGGCTGGCGGTAAACTTTGTAAGAAAATAAGTGAAAAATAACACTACTACATCGGATTTTTCTGATAGCTTTCGGCGCCATGGAGCTTGTTTCTATGGCGCCGAACTCTTTATTATTCTACTACAGAACTGATAATATATTCACTATATTGTTTATAAATTCTTTCCCACTATAGTAAAATCTATTTATAATTATGAAAAATTTCCGTCTACTTTTCCTGCTTATACTTTGTTTTTCAGCAATTCCAGGATCCACTCAAACCACAAATACAGACAGCTTGTCAAAAACAACCCCCGATTCTGCAGATTCTACCAGCTTAAATTCTATTCAGCAAGAACTGGCAGCAGCCAGACTGAATGAAGCCAATTTACGTATGGAAATTGAGCAAATGAAACTCACAGCTTATTCTGCAGATTCAATAAAGCTTTCCAAACAAAAACAACGCATAGATTCACTTCGACATCATACAAAAGGAATTCCTGTCGTTGTAGAAGAAGATACCTTATTTTACTTTTATGCCAAGCGTGGTGGATTAACTCCACAGCAACGTGCTGAACGTGTTTCACAAGATATTACAGATCTGGGTAAACGCTTCAAGCTTCATCCTGATTCTATTTACATAGAAAGCAGTGATATTGTAACAGATTTAATGTATGGTGACAAGGTTATCGTTTCTTTTACCGATATGGATGGACTTTGGGAAAACTGCACCAGAGAACAACTGGCAAAGAACAAACGCATTGTTATTATTGAAAAACTGAAAATAATGAAAGAAGAACACGGTTTTCTACAACTATGTAAACGTATTCTTTATTTCATTTTAATCATCTTCGGACAATACTTATTGTTTAAATTAACTAACCTTATTTTCAATAAGTTGAGAATAAGAATAGAAAAACTGGGAAACACAAAACTCAAGTCTGTTTCCATACAGGACTATGAATTATTGGATACCCAAAAACAGGTCAGACTTTTGGTCTTTCTGTCTAATCTGATACGTTATGCCGTCATGTTAATACAATTGATACTGACTGTTCCGTTATTGTTCTCAATTTTCCCCCAAACCAAGAATCTGGCATATAAACTGCTTTCATATATTTGGACACCTGTAAAAAGCATTCTATATGGAATATATAACTATATACCCAATTTATTTACAATTTTTGTTATTTGTCTTGCTATAAAATATCTGGTCAGACTATTCCGTTATCTGGCAACAGAAATACAGGCTGAACGACTTAAGTTGAATGGCTTTTATCCAGACTGGGCCATGCCAACCTATCATATTATCCGTTTTCTGCTTTACGCTTTTATGATAGCCATGATTTATCCTTATCTGCCTGGATCCAATTCCGGAGTATTTCAAGGTATTTCTGTATTTGTTGGTTTAATAGTTTCTTTAGGATCTAGTACAGTTATAGGTAACATCATAGCAGGTTTGGTCATTACCTACATGCGGCCTTTTAAAATAGGTGATCGAATAAAACTGAATGATACAACAGGTAATGTAGTCGAAAAAACACCATTGGTAACTCGAATCCGTACTCCTAAAAACGAAATAGTCACTATTCCCAATTCCTTCGTCATGTCCACTCATACCGTCAATTTCAGTCAGTCTGCACGCGAGTATGGACTGATCATACACTCCGAAATCAGTATAGGCTATGATGTCCCCTGGCGAAAAATAAACCAGTTATTGATAGAAGCAGCATTAAACACACCAGGTGTAACAGACGATCCACGTCCTTTTGTACTTTCAACTTCTCTTAACGACTGGTATCCCGTATATCAAGTTAATGCTTATATCAAAGAAGCCGACCGTCTGGCAGAAATTTATTCCAACCTTCATCAAAACATTCAAGATCGTTTTAACGAAGAAGGAATAGAAATCATGTCACCACATTATATGGCTGTAAGAGACGGCAATGCACCAGCCATGCCACCTAAAGAAAAAGAATGCGATCTCTAAATTTACTCTAAAAAACAAATAGATTCCGCTGGATATCTACAAATAAAACAATAAAAAGAATCTGAGATAAGAACCGACAGAAAATCATTTCGGTCATCTATTTTTATATGGACAATTAAGAATAAATTTGAAAAACCGATATGATAATTATTCTGCTTGTAACAATGCCGGAATTCACTTTTACACAGTGTAATTCCGGCCTATTTTGTAATAATATTTAATCTTTCAAAATATCCAGAACCTTAGAATAATCGGGTTCTGTAGTAATTTCCTGAACCAATTCCTTATAAACAACCATTCCCTTTTCGTCAACTAATAACACTGCACGTGCAGTTAATCCTGCTAAAGGTCCGTCTGCCAATATCAAACCATAAGAAGCTGGAAAATCATGACTACGGAAAAGTGAAACCGGAATTACATTTTTAATACCTTCTGTTGTACAGAAACGTTCCTGTGCAAAAGGCAAATCCATGGAAATAGCCAAAATAACAGTATTATCCAAAGAAGCTGCAGCTTCATTAAACTTACGGACTGACATGGCACATACTGGAGTATCCAAACTAGGAAATATATTCAATATCACCTTTTTTCCACGAAAGTCACTTAATTTGATCTCTGTTAAGTCACCTTTTACTACAGTAAAATCTGGTGCTTGTGTTCCTATTTCCGGCATATTGCCTTGAGTATGTACCTCGGTACCTAAAAAAGTTACTTTTTCCATTGTATTTTCTTACTTTAAAATATTTGCAACAAAAATAGAAAAAAATTGTAATCAATACAAATTTTTATTTTTTATTCCAATCTATTAATGATAATACACGTTCTTTAATAAAGATTCTAGTGATATAAAAAAAAGTATAACTATATTTGCAATTAAGAAATGACCTGAACAGACGATTGTTCATCTTTTAACTTAAATCGTTTACGTATGAAAAGACTTTTATTAACGCTATACAGCCTGCTTATCTGCTCATTTTGCTTACCACAGAAACCCTCAAAAAATACCGTTTCCATAGTTCCATTGGATTCTATTGTACTCAGTGATCCCTGTATTTTACCCGATCCTCAAACACACCTCTATTATATGACCGGAACCGGAGGTAAGCTATGGAAGAGCAAAGATCTTAAATATTGGGAAGGACCTTTCACCGTAGCCGAAACGGACAGCAAATCGTGGATGGGTGAACAACCGATGATATGGGCTGCAGAGTTGCATTATTATCATGACAAATATTACTATTTTGCAACTTTTACCAATAAGAATACACTTATTGACCATTACCGGGGCAATAATATAGAACGAAGAGCCTGTCACGTATTGGTCAGCGATAAGGCAGAAGGACCTTATCGCCCTATGGCAGACCCAAAATATTTACCTGCTGAAAAGGCTACTCTTGACGGTACCTTATGGATTGACACCAATGACAAACCTTATATGGTATATTGCCACGAATGGTTGCAAAACTGGAACGGAACTATTGAAAAGATAGAACTTAAACCAGATTTGAGTGGTACTTTAGGTGAAGGCAAGATACTATTCCGTGCCAGCGATTCACCATGGAGTCGCGAACGACTTAACGGTAAAATTGTGCCTAACCGTGTTACGGATGGACCTTATCTTTTCAAAACACAAACCGGCAAACTTGGCATGATATGGACTAGCTGGATTTATGATGTTTATACACAAGGCGTTGCTTATTCGGAAAGCGGTACACTGGATGGACCATGGATACAAGAAAAGAACCCCATTACTCCTCCAAATTTCGGACATGGCATGCTTTTCCGCACTTTTGAAGGTAAATTATTGATGTCAGTACATAGTCATCAGGATATTAATGGCCATTATCATCGTGTTCCTCATTTGTTTGAAGTTGATGATTCCGGTGATAAAATCATAGTAGGCAAGGAATATAAACCCTGACATATCCCCTACCCGATTAACGGCCTTTCACTATCCGTTTAATATCATTGAGTTTATTTAATGCTTCTAACGGAGTAAGATTATTCACATCTATATTCAATATTTCATCTCTAACCTGACATAAGACTGGATCATCCAACTGAAAGAAATTCAGCTGATAACCTTCCTCTTTGCTTTCCGGTTTACCGGAAGGTATAAAATCCGTTGTCATTCCCTTGCTGTTGGCAGATTCCAAATCCTTGAGAATCTCCCCAGCACGGAAAACAATACTTTTAGGCATACCGGCCAGACGGGCTACATGTATACCAAAAGAATGCTCGCTTCCACCTCTTTCCAGTTTTCTCAGAAAAATAACCTTTTGTCCTACTTCACGTACAGATACATTATAATTTTTAATACGTGAAAATAGTTTTTCCATTTCATTCAATTCATGATAATGAGTAGCAAAAAGAGTACGGGCTCTCCCCTTTTTATTTTCATGGATATACTCCACAATAGCCCATGCAATACTGATACCGTCATACGTAGACGTACCACGTCCTAATTCATCAAAAAGAACCAGGCTTCTGGAAGATATATTATTCAATATACTGGCAGCTTCAGTCATTTCTACCATAAATGTACTTTCACCCACTGATATATTGTCACTTGCCCCTACCCTTGTAAATATCTTATCCACAATACCTACATGAGCCGATTCTGCCGGAACAAAACTTCCAATCTGAGCCATCAGAGTTATCAATGCTGTTTGGCGTAACAAAGCCGACTTACCGGCCATATTAGGTCCTGTAATAATAATAATCTGCTGATTATCGGTATCCAGACGAACATCATTTGCTACATAATGCTCACCTGCAGGCATCTGCTGTTCTATAACCGGATGCCGCCCTCCTACAATATCCAATGTCTCATCATCGGCAATTTGAGGACGGACATAATGATTTTCATCGGCAGTAGACGCAAAAGAAAGCAAACAGTCCAACTGAGCCAGTAAATGTGCATCTGTTTGTATTGCAGAGGTATAAGAAGCCAAATCATCTACCAGTTCTTCAAAAAGTCTGTTTTCCAGAACCAATATTTTATCCTCTGCACCAAGAATCTTTTCTTCATACTCTTTCAGTTCCTGCGTTATATAACGCTCAGCATTGGCCAATGTCTGTTTTCTTATCCAATCTGCCGGTACTTTTTCTTTGTGGGTATTACGAACTTCCAGATAATATCCAAATACGTTATTATAGGATATTTTCAGGCTGGGTATACCAGTACGTTCCATTTCACGTTGCTGAATATGAAGAAGATAATCTTTTCCTTTATAAGCCACATTTCTCAAATCATCAAGTTCTGCATTTACGCCATCTGCAATCACCCCCCCCTTGTTTACTAAAAAAGGAGCATCATCACGGACTTCTTGCTCTATTCTGTCACGTATGGTTTCACATAATTGCATTCGCGCAGCTAACCTCTGCAATCCTTTATGTTCTGCCTTTTCACAGGCATTCTTGATTGGCTCCAGAGCTTTTAAAGCAATTTTCAACTGTACAACATCACGTGGAGATACTCTACGAACAGATACTTTAGATATAATACGCTCAAGATCACCCATTTGCTGTAAACGATCCGAAACCAATTCACGAAAGTCCGGTTTACCAAAAAAATAATCGACTATATCCAACCGATTTTCTATCATAAGCCTGTCCTTAAGAGGAAACATCAGCCAACGACGCAACATACGGGCTCCCATGGGAGTTATTGTCTTATCTATAACGTCAAGTAATGAAATACCTCCGTCATTCAAAGGTTGGATGATTTCGAGATTCCTGACCGTAAATTTATCCAATCTTACATAACGTTCTTCTTCTATTCTGGAGATGGACGTTATATGACCGATCTGCTGGTGCTGGGTAAGTTCCAGATACTGTAAAATCACTCCTGCAGCTACAATTCCGGATTTCAATTGCTCTATACCGAATCCTTTAAGATTATGTACCTCAAAATGTTTCAGCAGCTTCTCATTGGCCGTATGTTCATTAAACGCCCAGTCATCCAGTTCAAATGTAATATATTTTGTACCGAAACATCCTTCAAATCTATTTTTCAGTCCTCTTTCATAAAGAACCTCTTTTGGCATGAAATTTCCTAACAGTTTATCAATATATTCCTCCTGACCTTCTGCAATTAAAAATTCTCCGGTACTGATATCAAGAAATGATATACCACACTGGTTCTTACCAAAATGTATGGCTGCCAAAAAGTTATTTTCTCTATTGTTAAGCACATTGTCACTCATGGCCACCCCGGGGGTCACAAGTTCTGTGATACCACGTTTTACCAGTTTCTTGGTCAGTTTAGGATCTTCAAGCTGGTCACAAATAGCCACCCTCCTACCCGCTCTGATCAGTTTGGGCAAATAAGTATCCAATGCATGATGCGGAAATCCGGCCATCTCTATAGGATCACCATTCTTTCCTCCGTTATTTCGCTTAGTCAGAGTTATTCCCAATATTTCCGAAGCTACTACAGCATCCTGACAGTAGGTTTCATAAAAGTCGCCACATCTGAACAGCATAATAGCATCAGGATGTTTGGCTTTCAAATCAAAAAACTGTTTCATCATTGGGGTTAACCCTTCTTTTGCCATAACTCTTATTCTTTATTTAGTGTATCTAAAACAAAAATACAACTTATTTTTTATTCGAAACAAAAAGGAGACAGCCTTTTTAAAAACAAGAAAGGGGACTTTCCTCATCACTGAGGAGCGACCCCGAAGAACAAATCTTTAATCTCTCAAACTTACTTCTATAACAGAACGAACTATTTTGCTTTTTCTATAATACGTTGTGTATTAATTTCTTTCCTTAAACTTAAACAATCTTTTTTACCTTCTTCTAATACCTTCACATCTCACGATGTTTTTTGAATTTTGTCTTATTGTCTTAACGACGATGCAAAGGTATAACATACTTTTATTTCAAAAAAAAACTTATCGGACATTATCTGTTTTAAGAGCATTTTCTTGATTTAAATCAAGGAATAAGGATTATTTTCCTGTAGAATGTAGATTTTAGCAATGACAATTTAATAAAAAATGAGACTTCGCCTTATTAAATTCATTATCTTTGTAAACTGTTTTATCACGGTTTCCGGCCGTCCCTTTAACAGACGGCCTTACAGGTAGCTAAAAACAAACAAAATCATTCATAACAGACAATGGAATACAAATTCAGAGACATTGAACAAAAATGGCGCCAGTACTGGATTGATCACAAAACTTATAAAACGACAGAAGACGCCGGAAGAAAAAAATTCTATGTATTGAACATGTTCCCTTATCCTAGCGGCGCAGGTTTGCATGTAGGACACCCGCTGGGTTATATAGCCTCAGACATTTACGCCCGTTACAAACGGTTACAGGGATATAATGTTCTCAACCCGATGGGCTACGATGCTTATGGTTTGCCGGCCGAACAATATGCCATACAAACCGGACAACATCCGGCCATCACAACAACTGCCAATATCAAACGTTACCGGGAACAATTGGATAAAATCGGTTTTTCGTTTGATTGGGATAGAGAAATAAGAACTTGTGATCCTGAATATTACCATTGGACACAATGGGCTTTCCAAAAGATGTTCAACAGCTATTATTGTAATGACAGCAATAAAGCCCGACCGATTAACGAACTGATTGCTGCTTTCGAAAAACAAGGTACAGAAGGACTGAATGTAGCTTGCAGCGAAGAATTATCCTTCACGGCAGAAGAATGGAAGGCCATGGACGAACGCAAGCAACAGGAAACTCTTATGAATTACCGTATTGCCTATTTGGGTGAAACCATGGTCAACTGGTGTCCGAAACTTGGTACCGTATTGGCAAATGATGAAGTAGTAGACGGCGTTTCAGAACGTGGAGGATATCCGGTCGTACAGAAAAAAATGCGTCAATGGTGTCTGCGTGTCAGCGCTTATGCACAAAGACTATTGGACGGACTGGACACTATAGACTGGACAGATGCCCTTAAGGAAACCCAACGTAACTGGATCGGACGTTCAGAAGGTACGGAAGTCAATTTCAGAATCAAAGACAGTGACAAGGAATTCACTATTTTCACTACACGTGCGGATACCATGTTTGGTGTGACTTTTATGGTACTTGCTCCAGAAAGTCCGCTGGTGGAAGAAATGACAACAGACGACCGTAGGGTAGAGGTGGAAGCCTATCTTGAAGCTACCAAAAAACGTACCGAACGTGAGCGTATTTCAGACAGACGCGTAACCGGTGTGTTCTCTGGATCTTACGCAATCAATCCTTTTACGGGTGATGCCATACCTGTATGGATCAGTGATTACGTATTGGCAGGTTACGGCACTGGTGCTATTATGGCTGTACCGGCACATGACAGTCGTGACTATGCTTTTGCACGCCACTTTAATCTGCCTATCATTCCACTTGTCGAAGGATGCGATGTCAGTGAAGAAAGTTTCGATGCTAAAGAAGGTATTGTAACCAATTCACCACGTGAAGGCGTAAAACCTTATATTGATTTTTCACTCAACGGACTGACTATTAAAGAAGCCATTGCTGCAACCAAAGAATATGTCAAGACACACCATTTGGGCCGCGTCAAAGTGAATTATCGTTTGCGTGATGCAATCTTCAGTCGTCAGCGTTATTGGGGAGAACCGTTCCCAGTCTATTACAAAGACGGAATGCCTTATATGATTCCTGAAAACTGTCTGCCTCTTGAACTGCCGGAGGTGAGCAAGTTCTTACCGACAGAAACCGGAGAACCACCACTCGGACACGCAACCAAATGGGCTTGGGATACAGTCAACAATTGTATCACTGAAAATTCACGTATTGATAACCAGACTATTTTCCCGCTTGAATTGAATACCATGCCGGGATTTGCAGGAAGTTCTGCTTATTATCTTCGCTATATGGATCCACATAACGACAAAGCCCTTGTCGCTCCTGAAGTTGATGCCTACTGGCAAAATGTAGATCTTTATGTAGGTGGTACAGAACACGCTACCGGTCACCTTATTTACAGCCGTTTCTGGAACAAATTCCTCCACGATTATGGCTATAGCTGTACGGAAGAACCTTTCAAGAAACTGGTTAATCAAGGTATGATTCAGGGTAGAAGCAACTTTGTATATCGTATTAAAGATACCAATACGTTTGTTTCACTTAATCTGAAAGACCAGTATGACACGACTCCATTGCATGTAGATGTGAATATCGTTTCAGGAGATGTTCTTGATATTGAAGCCTTCAAGAACTGGCGTCCTGAATATCAGAATGCTGAATTCATCCTTGAAGACGATAAATATATCTGCGGTTGGAGCATTGAAAAGATGAGTAAGAGTATGTTCAATGTGGTCAATCCAGACTTGATTGTAGAAAAATTCGGTGCAGATACTCTTCGTCTTTATGAAATGTTCCTTGGACCGGTCGAACAAAGCAAACCATGGGATACTAATGGTATAGATGGCTGTCATCGTTTCCTTAAAAAATTCTGGGCGCTTTACTATAGCCGTGACGGACAGTTCCTTCCTACAGAAAAAGAGGAAGCAGACAAAAAAGCATTGAAGGCATTGCATAAACTGATAAAGAAAGTGACAACAGACATTGAATCTTTCTCTTATAACACAGCAATCAGTGCTTTCATGATTTGTGTCAACGAACTTGGACAACTGAAATGTCATAACAAGGAAATACTTGATACTTTGGTTATTCTGATGGCTCCTTTTGCACCACATATTGCCGAAGAACTTTGGCATGCAGCCGGACACGAAAACAGCGTATGCGATGCTCAATGGCCGGAATGCAATGAAGCTTATCTGACCGAGGACAATGTGACCATGAGTATCTCTTTTAACGGTAAAACCCGTTTTACGATGAATTTCGCTGCCGATGCGGACAATGCAACAATAGAAAAAGCCGTTCTGGCAGACGAACAGACACAAAAATACACTGAAGGGAAAAATATAGTCAAGATTATTATCGTTCCCAAACGTATTGTCAACATCGTACTGAAATGATCAAAGATAAACTTGAACAGTTACAAAAACAAAAATTAAACAAATACACATTGATGACCGAAATGAAAGACTTTCTGGCCATCAATGTGGGTTTAATAAGTTACGCTATCGGATGGGCCGCCTTTTTGCTACCTTATAAAATGACCACAGGCGGACTGACAGGTATGTGTGCCATATTTTACTATCTGACGGATATTCCCATTCAGCTTACATTCTGTATTGTCAACGTTATACTTATTCTACTGGCTCTACGCGAACTGGGATACCGTTTTGTCATCAAAACGACTTATGCCATTTTTATGCTTTCCTTTTTTCTGGACGTAGCCCAGAACATGATGAAGGATGACAAGGGACAGTTTCTACAAATACTTGGACCAGGACAAGATTCCATGGCCTGTATTTTAGGCGCCATTCTCTGCGGATTCGGCATAGGAATTGTTTTCGTAAGTAACGGTAGTACAGGAGGTACCGATATTATTGCCGCCGTAGTCAACAAACATCGAAATATCAGTCTTGGACGTGTCCTTTTATATATTGATCTGGTCACCATTTCTTCCTGTTATTTTTTCTTCAATGACTGGCGTATGGTCGTCTTCGGTTATGTAGCTCTTGTTGTAATGAATTATACCCTGGATATGGTTGTAAACAGTTCAAGGCAAGATGTGCAATTCATTATTTTCACAAAGAAATACCAGATGCTCAGCGACCGGATCATCAACGAAACCTGCCATTCAGTAACAGTATGGGACAGTGAAGGTTATTATACCCACACACCTATCAAAGTCATGATTACCATCGTACATAAAAATGAAGCCATACATATCTTACGTATGATTCATGAAGTAGACCCGGAAGCCTTCGTATCACAGAGTAGGGCAGAAGGTGTTTATGGCAACGGATTCAACTCTATAAAAATCAAATAATGAAATATTCAAGAAAATACATCTGGCAGGAAAGCAAAGATTATCTTGGCCTGCTTTTAGGCATTACTATTTATGCTGTAGGATTTACATGTTTTGTCTTGCCTTATCAAATCACAACCGGCGGACTTTCAGGTATTGCTGCATTGATTTTCTATGCTACAGGATTTCCCGTACAATACACATACCTTTTGGTCAACTGCGTACTGATTATTGCTGCTATCAAGGAACTGGGATTCAGATTCTGCATAAAAACCATTGTAGGTATTGCTGCATTGACCTTTATGCTGGGATTTCTGCAGGAAGTCATTAAAGACGATCAGGGAAAACTCCCATGCATTCTTGGAGATCAAGCTTTTATGGCTTGTGTTTTGGGTGGTTGCATGCAAGGTATCGGACTGGCAATCATATTCCTCAACAACGGTAGTACGGGAGGTACCGATATCATCGCAGCAATTGTCAATAAATACAAGGATATTACTCTTGGACGAATGTTGATGTACTGCGACATCATTATCGTGTCATCCTGTTATTTTGTATTTCACGATCTTCAGAAAGTCGTTTTCGGATTCGCTATTCTTATCATTTCCATGCTGATGCTGGATTATTTTATGAACAGTGCCCGTCAATCCGTACAATTTCTCATTTTTTCAAAGAAATATGAAGAAATAGCCGAAGCCATCAATACCAAGCTGGATCGTGGTGTCACTGTATTGAATGGGGAAGGCTGGTACAGCAAAGAACCTTGTCATGTGCTGGTAGTCCTGGCTAAAAAAAATGAAGGAATCAATATATTCCGTCTGATCAATCATATTGATCCTAATGCATTTGTTTCACAAAGTAACGTAGTAGGAGTTTACGGTGAAGGATTTGACCGGATAAAAGTAAAATAAAAATGCTGAAATATGAAAAAATTAGTTTTTGCCACCAACAACAAACATAAATTGGATGAAATCCGTGCTATTATCGGAGATAAAGTAGAGATTCTCAGTCTGAAGGATATCAACTGTGAGGCTGATATACCGGAAACAGCTGAAACTCTTGAAGGGAATGCCCATCTGAAAGCAGCCTACATTTCTGAACATTATGGTCTGGATTGCTTTGCAGACGATACCGGACTGGAAGTAGAAGCATTAAACGGTGCACCTGGAGTCTATTCCGCACGTTTTGCCGGCGAAGAGCACGATTCACAAGCCAATATGCGTAAATTACTGCACGAAATGGAAGAAAAAGACAACCGTAAGGCAAGATTCCGTACCATTATTTCGTTAATAGAAGAGGGTAGAGAACATCAGTTCGAAGGCATTGTCAACGGAAGTATCACGCGTGAGAAAAAAGGCGATTCCGGATTTGGTTATGACCCTGTTTTTCAGCCAGACGGTTATGATCAGACATTTGCAGAACTGGGTGAAGAAACCAAAAATAAAATAAGCCATCGCGCTCAGGCAGTCGCACGCCTTTGCGAATATCTGGCTTCAAAACAAGATTAATCAAACCATAAGCTTATGATAAGGAAATATATTTTATGGCTTGCCTTCTTTTGGGCACACATCAATTTGGTTTACGGACAGGCTATCGGTTCATGGCAAGCTTATCCGGCCTTGGAAATTGTCACTGCCAATATCCCGGCAGGCGATAAAATATATGTCCTCTGCAACGGCAATCTTTTCAGCTATAATACGCAAGATACGGAAATAACCGTCTATGACAGGGTTAACTATCTGCATGACAGTCATATTTCCTATATTAATTATTGTACGGAACTGGATATATTGATGGTAGTTTACTCTAACGGAAACATTGATCTCATCTATCCGGACAATAGTGTTACCAATCTGAATCAGCTAAAGGAGAAAAATTATTCCAATCTTCAGATCAATCATGTTTCCATATACCGTACCAATGCTTTCCTCAGCACTAATTTCGGCATAATAATGGTTGATCTTGAAAAGGAAGAATTTAAGAACACCTACAATATTGACCAGAATGTCAAATGTTGTATGGCCGATAATGAAGCCATCTACATGAGCACCAACGAAGGCTGCTATAAAGGACTCTTTTCTAAGAACTTATTGGATAAAAGTAATTGGACGAGGATCAGCAATTTTACGTTTGATGATATTACTCTTTTTCAGAACGAACTGATTTGCCTGCGTAAAAACGATGGACTCTATCGTCTGAACCGTAATATGGAATATGTTTCCATCATTAAAGACAAGTGCAGTTATATGACGTCCCATTCACAAATGGTCATTACAGGCTCCTCACAAAATACCTATTTGCTGAATACTCCGACTACTTATCAGAAAATTGCCGGCAACAATCAATTCAAAAATCTGACCTATCAGAACGGCATATATTGGGCCAGTGAAGAAATGAACGGCATGCAGGCCTACAAACTGGAAAATGACTCATGGCAAGCCTATGGTTCACCCATACAGCCTAACAGCCCAATAAGAGATTATTTTTGCAGAATGAGCTATACAGGAGACCGTCTGCTTGTAGCCGGAGGATATCATAATTATAACAATACAGTCTATGAAGGCACAGCCATGTATTACGAAAACAATACCTGGTCTAATTTCAGCGAAGAAGGTATTACGGAAGCAACCAATCTGAAATACACAGACCTGACCGCTATAGCACAGGATCCTAATGACCCGACTCACCATTTTATTTCATCAACCCAACGCGGTCTTTACGAATTTAAGGATCTCAAATTCATAAAGAAATACGATTATACCAACAGTACCTTGAGGACAGTGCTCCCCAATGTACCTAATCCATTGGAATATGTCAGATGTACAGCACTCATTTACGATAAGGATGGAAACCTTTGGATGAGCAATAATGAAGTTGATACCATTCTCAATATCCTGAAAGCCGACGGTACATGGACCAGTCTCTACTATCCGGAAATAGCCGGTGCAGACGTCTGCGATATGATCATTTTCGACCGTAAAGGCCGTCTCTGGATGACCTCAAGAAGAATGGAAAACGCCGGCGTTTTCTTCCTGGACTATAATGGAACCATCGAAAATACAGCCGACGACACCCATTATCTGCGCACATCCATTACCAATCAGGATGGTACTCAATACACCCCGGATGAATTTTATACCATTACCGAAGACTTGTCCGGACAACTTTGGGTCGGTACCAGCTCTGGGCCTTTCGTCATTACCAATCCGGATGAATTTACCGACAACGACTTCAGATTCGAACAAATCAAGATAGCCAGAAATGACGGAACCAACTATGCGGATTACCTGCTCAGCGGTATTCCCATCACGGCGATCACAATAGACGCAGCCAACCGTAAATGGTTAGGTACTTCCAATAACGGTGTCTATCTGGTCAGTGCCGACGGACAGGAAATGTTACAGCATTTCACTACTGACAATTCCCCCTTGTTGTCCAACAGTATACAAAGCATAGCCATAGACCCGAAAACCGGAGTTGTCATGATAGGAACGACCAACGGTCTGATATCATACGCCAGCGATGCCAATACACCGTCAGAAACGCTTGAAAAAGATCTTATCCACGCATTTCCTAATCCGGTCAGACCGGATTATAACGGTCTGGTCAGTGTAACCGGTCTGACAGATAATGCCAATGTCAAGATTACTTCTGTCACTGGCCAACTCATTTACGAAGGCACTTCAAATGGCGGATTGTTTACCTGGAACGGACGTACCAAAAGCGGTCAGAGGGTTGCATCAGGCGTTTATAATGTCATTGCCAGCACCAGTGACGGAAAAGAAAGTGTAGTAACCCGAATCACCTTTATACGCTGATTTCACAGCCATACTCTAATATGGCATCTTTTTCCCAGAAGAACTTCAGATTTTTCATTCTTGTTTCAAAATGATGAAATAGGAATGAAAATAAGATTCTGGTGAACAAAAACGAGATCTGAACATGATTTTTTTCTGCAATACTCCATGTATTTTTGCAGAAAAATAATTGTAATATGAAGCTTAGCATTCTTTTTACCGTATGGGTAGGACTTAATTCCATTCACATCAATGCACAAAGTGCACGGCAGGATATAGAAAAACGACCCAAATTGGCCGCAGGAAAATACATGGCATACGAAAATCCGGTAAATCCAGGAACGCCTGCCCCGGCAGGGTATACTCCTTTCTACATCAGTACTTATGCCCGTCATGGATCACGCTATCTGACAGATGCCGAAAAATATGAGCATCCTCTCCATTATCTTACAATGGCAGAAAGGTTAAATCATTTAACACCTGACGGAAAGAAAGCCAAAGCCATTATCGAACAATTGGCAGCCTCAGCCCAAAACCGTTATGGTGAACTGACCCCGAAAGGTGCACAACAGCACAGGGATCTGGCTAGACGCATGTTTGAAAACTATCCGCAATTATTCAAGGCCGGTACACATGTTGATGCCCGTTCAACCTATAAGACACGTGCTTTTCTCTCCATGACAGCAGCCTGCATAGAACTTAAAGGATTGTCCCCGAATTTGAATATCACGACTGATGCCAGTCTTGCTGACAGCTATTACATCAAATACAAGAACAAGCCTTACACCAAAAAATATACTGCCAAGGCAGATTCCATATATGCCATGGCGGACAGTCTTTTCATCCATCCCAACAGACTGATGCATCAACTTTTCAACAATGAAAAGTTCATTAGGGACAGTATTGATTGTCCGGAAATACTAATGCAGGAAATATTCGAACTACACGGTATAAGCCAAAGTTCGTACAATCAGGAAGACCTGGCTTTTCTCTTCACTAAAGATGAACTTTATGAACTGTGGCAAAGAAACAACTTCGAATGGTATTATGAGAAAGGTCCGTCACCACTCAGTCAGCATAAAATGCCCAATCTGGCACGTAACCTGCTTCAGAATATCATATCTACAGCCGATACGGCCATTACCTCCTCACAAGCATGCGTTACTCTGAGATTCGGACACGATACTAATCTAGCTCCACTTATCAGTCTGATGGAAATCAACCAGTTTGACAAAGCGACAGACCAGTGGAATGAGATTCCTCTTTACTATAAAACGTATGAACTGATTCCTATGTGCGCCAATTTACAATTGATATTCTATTGTAAAGGCAAAAACCGGAAAGACATACTGGTCAAAGCTCTTCTTAATGAAAAGGAAGTCACACTTCCTGTCGAGAGCAAGACCGCTCCTTATTATGAATGGAACACCCTGAGAAATTATTATCTGAAAAAAATCAGTCACCTCATCCTTCCGGAAGTACCCAAAGGACAGGAAGACGACTGACCATATCCCCAAGCCCTCTTATGCAATGCCGTCAACGCTTTAAACAAAAGCATTGACGGCATTAATGACTTGTGTTATTTCATCTGTTTCCAACAACGGCGACATTGGCAGACTCAACTCTTCCCGATGAATCTGCTCCGTTATCGGAAGCGATAAGGCAGCATACCGGTCAAGAGCTTCCTGACGATGGGGAGGAATAGGGTAGTGCACCAGTGTCTGAATTCCCTGCTCTGTCAGAAAACGCTGTAATCGATCACGCTCCGTTGAAAAAACAGTCAGAATATGAAAAACATGTGACCGTCCTTCCGTATCAAAATCAGGCACTCTGACCAAAGGATTCTTTATCCTGTCACGGTATTCACAAGCTATTTTCCTTCGCTTTTCATTATCTTTATCCAGACGCCCCAGTTTGACATTCAATGCAGCCGCCTGTATCTCATCCATACGGCTGTTGATACCGATATAAGGATGAACATATTTGGCTGAAGAACCATAATTGGCCAACGCTCGCACACGATCAGACAATTCCCTGTCATTGGTCGTAACGGCTCCGGCATCACCAAGAGCACCCAGATTCTTGCCGGGATAAAAACTGAATCCTGCCGCATCACCCAACGCACCCACCTTGATACCATTTTCACATGCTCCATGAGCCTGAGCACAGTCTTCCACAACCAAAAGCCCTCTCTGGCGTGCAATAGCGTTGATTTCAGACATTCTGCATACCCTGCCATACAAATGGACCACCATGATTACTTTGGTGCGTTCTGTGAGCAATTCTTCAATGCGACCGGGATCAATATTACAGGTTTCCAGTTCCGGTTCACAAAACACCGGTGTCAGCCCTGCACGAATGACAGACAGAATCGAAGCGATATACGTATTGGCCGGTACAATGACTTCATCTCCCCGCTGTAATCGTCCCAAACTGATATACGACATCAATATAAGCGTCAGGGCATCCAGGCCGTTTCCCACTCCTACACAATGTTCCACACCACAATAACGGGCGAACTTTTGTTCAAAACGGCTCACTTCCTCACCAAAGAGATACCAACCCGAACGGGCCACTTTCATCACAGCCTCTGACAATTCCGGTTCAAAAGACTCGTTAATTCTTTTCAGATCCAAATATTTCACCATCTGACTTACATTTTTCAGACTACCAATTGACAATAATTCCAGATTAACCTTTATTTGTTCTTATCTCCAATTCATAAGTATCATACACGACAGCACGTCCACCAAATCCCTCCTTTTGAAAAATAAGACCTTCATTCAGCCAACGGCCACCGTCTTCCACCGACGTACCCATGTCAAAATAAGGAACCCCTTGATAAACATGATGGATCAGATGGTCAAACAGCAAATCTACAGCCCCCAGTTCTCTTCCTTCCGGAGTAGAACCGATATACTGTACGTGAACCACCTTTTCCGTAAGATAAAGTACCGTACCAGCCAAAAGACCTCCCTGTGAATCCGTGACCACATACAAAAGGATCTGTGACGGAAAACGCTGATGAAGTAATCTGATTTCATCCAAAGAATGTACAGGCGAAGCCTGGTGTCTCTGTTTGAGATTATCCTCCAATATACTCCAAAAACCGGCAAAATCATCACTTTGTCTTACAGTCAGTCCACAGGCCCGGGCATGTTTCACCTTTCTTTTCCGGAGTGTACTGAAAGGTTTTCCACAATCGGAAGGTATAACGGTTGATATCTTACGTTCCGACAGACAAGCTCCATGACGGAACAAGGCATAAAGGTCTTCTTCACTCGGATATCTGGCATAAATATAAGGCACAGGAGCATATACCCAGGTTTCCACCCCGATTGTTCTCAGATAACAGATCACCTGATCGAAAAGTGACAGCATAAGCGAAGCTGTCATTTTATCATCCGTTACTACACCGCCATAAGTCAGTCCCTTGTGACTGCAAAAACGTTTTCCTGACAGATGCGCAGGCAACAAAGCATGCAGTTTTCCACCATAACGGGCCATTAATGAACAGTCACGAAACCGGTCTGCGTGATAATCCATATAATCACGCATAAATAAAAACGTGCCGTTACGCGAAGTCCGTACAAATGCATCCCACTCCGCTTTGCAGGAAGAAGTATAGGGAGTTATTTCCCATTGACCGGACGATTTCATTTTTGATGAATCAGACTAAGAAATTCTTCGTATGAATTAATATACATCTCTGGCTGATATGGATGGGATGACAATACGAGAAGAACTGCATCCGATGAGAATTCCAGCAGTTCATTCCATGTCAAAGGAGGAATATGAAGTCCTTTATCCGGTGAATCCAGACAATACGTCTGACGCCCCTCCCTGTTCTCCAGACAAATTTTCACATAGCCTTTTACAGCCACCAGATACTGGTGCGTAATTCTGTTGGCATGCTTACCTCTTTCCTGTCCGGCGGGTACATTGTAAATCCAATAAACCCTCCGGACCAGAAAAGGCACTTCTTTTTCCATTTCAGCCACCGTCAGACTGCCTCTGGGATCAGTAAACGTTTTCAGACGGTCTGTCATAACCCTAATTTTTCAGATATATCCAACATTCTGTGAATAGGTCTGACAGCTTTGGCTGCAATCTCAGGATCCACCGTAATTTCAGGCCATTCATATTTCAACGTATTATAAAGTTTCTGCAATGTAATCAAACGCATATAATTACATTCGTTGCAGGCACAGGTACTGTCCTCTGGAGGAGCAGGAATGAAAGTCTTTTCAGGACAGGCTTTCTGCATCTCGTGCAAAATTCCGCTTTCCGTTGCGACGATAAATTCCCGGCTTTCATTCTGAATGGCGTATTTCAGCAAAGCGGCTGTTGATCCGACTACATCAGCCAGCTTTAGCACGGCTCCCTTGCATTCAGGATGAGCCAGAACTTTCGCATCAGGATGTGCCGCCTTCAATTCCACAATCTTCGCTACGGAGAATTTTTCATGCACATGGCATGCACCATTCCACAACACCATCTGTCGACCGGTGATAGAATTGATATAATTACCCAGATTACGGTCAGGACCAAAAATGATTTTCTCATCAGCAGGCAAACTTTCCACTATCTGACGGGCATTGCTGGAAGTCACTACCACATCTGTTACAGCCTTGGTTGCAGCTGTAGTATTTACATAAGAGATAACCGTATGACCGGGATGTGCCTGGACAAAGGCTGCAAACTCATCTGCCGGACAACTTTCAGCCAACGAGCATGTGGCGTTCAGATCCGGAACCAGCACTTTCTTGTCCGGACACAGAATCTTGTTTGTCTCTCCCATAAAATGCACACCACACATGACGATGATATCAGCATCCGTCTTGGCTGCTTTTTGTGCCAGTGCCAGACTGTCACCAACAAAATCCGCCAGATCCTGAATCACACCTTCCGTATAATAGTGCGCCATGATAACGGCATTCTTCTGCTTACACAGATTTCTGATTTCTGTTTTCAGATCCGTACCTTCTGCTATGGGTTCATCCACATACCCTTTTTCTAACCACTCTTTCTTGATCATATCTATTATAATATATTTAGTTTTTAATTTTTAGAAAAACCTTATGTTAATGATGATAGCCTGTTAATTATGTTGAGAAAAAAAACGGCAAAAATTTGCTTTTTAAGTTATTAAATAACGAAGTAGGCTTATTATCATTTTATCAACGGTATTTGTCTTTTGAACTCTCCTGATTATAAGGCTTTCATTTCATTCTTATTTGAGATATCAACATCATGTTGATAAACGCAAAGTTAAAAACTTTAAGGGAAAATAAGAACAGAAAACTGATGAAATTGCCGTTGATACTTCGTTTTAATCTTTTCGTAACTTTTTTTGTGGTTTGAAATATTTGTGTAACGCAGATGAAATAATACCAGCCAAATTAATTTTAAAAAATCTATGGATAATTTATAAACGGGTTTTAAAATAGTTTTCTACAGTTTTTGTATATTTGCTGAATATAATGGTCAAAAAGATGAGAAAACTGAAAATAACGGAACTGAACAGAATTTCTGCCGAAGAATTCAAGCAGGCTGAAAAACTGCCTTTGATTGTCGTATTGGATCAAGTGAGAAGTTTATATAACGTAGGTTCGGTATTCCGTTCATCGGATGCCTTTAGGGTGGAAGCTCTTTATTTGTGTGGTATTACGGCTACTCCTCCTCATGCAGAGATACACAAGACAGCCCTCGGTGCAGAAGATTCTGTATCATGGACTTATTTTAAGACGACTCAGGAAGCTGTGGCTCAATTAAAGGCCGAAGGTGTTGAAGTGTGGGCTGTAGAACAGGTGGAAGGCAGTGTCATGCTTCAGGATTTCAAACCTCAGGCCGGTAAACGTTATGCTATTATCTTAGGCAATGAAGTGAAAGGCGTGCAGCAGGATGTGGTAGATGAATGTGACGGATGTATTGAGATTCCTCAGTTTGGTACCAAACATTCTCTCAATGTGTCTGTTACGGGTGGAATTCTGATTTGGGAATTTGCCAGACTGTTGAAATTATAAGGCGCCTATTTCTACCAGTCGGACTACACGTTCAGTCAGTCGGTCGTCAGCTTCCGCATCATAGTCTTTTTTCAGGCTGGCGCCGAATACGGCTGCAAAAGTCTGATAGAAACCAGCTTTAAACGGACCGAAAAAAGCTTTTACTATCTCGTATGAATTCTGGTTGCATTCCCTGTCAATAAGTTTGATAAGTAACTTGCCTTGTGAATAAGTCAGCTTTTTCATTTCCGGTGTATATTGCTTTTTAATGCCTTTTTCAACAGCCCGGATATGAGCATCTTTTTCCTTTTTGGTAGGCAGGGTTTCCAAATATTCATAAGTTTCTGAAATGGTTTCTTTCACCATTTTGGCTATGGGTAGTGTGCGTTTTACGTTGTATACCAGCCTGTTATATCGTATATATTCTCTTTTGCTTTTAAATTTTAATGGAGGATAAACCGGTACTTCCGGCAGAATGATAACGGTGATGGAGTCTCCTTTATAGAATTCCTTTTGGGCTTTTTTGTAAAAAATGACCTTTACAGCAGGCCATGTGCCTGTTGTAGGAATATCTTGTGCTTTTGCAGAAAAGAGAAAAACCAAGAAAAAAGCCAGACTGAATAATCTTCGCGTACACATAATTCACTGCAAAATTATAAATTATATGATTACGATGTCACGTTTTTACAAATTATAAATTTTGTTTTTAAAAAAATAGTTATGTATATTTGTAACATGACATATTTATTTTCCATATATGGTTTTCAACAACGATTGTTGATGATTATGTTAACATTCTGTATACTACAATGTTTTATTGTTGAAAACCTTTGTGCACAACAGATAACATGGGAAAGTTTTGTTGAAAAAATATCTACTGATGATGAATTGGAAAATAATGATTGGGAAATGGTGCTTGAAGATCTCAGTGATTTGCACGAGCATCCTTTCAATCTGAACACAGCCACAAAGGAAGAGTTGGAACAGTTGCCTTTTCTTAGCGATCAGACTATAGAAGAAATTCTGGCTTATATTGACCGTTATGGGCCTATGCAGTCATTGGGTGAACTGTTGCTTATTGAAGCAGTTTCTTATGAAGACCGTTTATATTTGCCTTTATTTGTTTATGTGGAGGTACCTGAAAGGAAAAAAGAGAGAATAACGTTGAAAAATCTGTTGAAACACGGTCGAAATGAGTTGATAACCAGTATGGATATTCCTCTTTATCAGAGAGATGGATATAAATCATATACTTATGAAGAGTTGTTGAAAAACCCCAATAAAGTCTATTTGGGTAATTCGCTTCACCATACATTGCGTTACCGTTATCAGTATCGAGACCGCTTGTATTGGGGGCTGACCATGGAAAAGGATGCCGGTGAACCGTTTGGCAGTTATGGAAACTGGAGTTATGATGCCTTTTCTTTTCATCTGTTGTTGAAAAGTGTGGGAAAACTCAAAACACTGGCATTAGGAGATTATCGTATTGGTTTTGGTCAGGGCCTGGTGGTCAATACGGATTTCTCATTAGGGAAGATTGCCTTACTGAACAGTATGAACCGTAGCAGGCAGATCCGCAAGTTTTCGTCTGTATCAGAATCGGGTTTTTTCAGAGGGGCTGCGGCAGCTTTTCAGTTTGGGCCGGTCAGCCTGTCTGCATTTTATTCTTATTGTCCTCAAGATGCTACGCTTAATGATGACGGTACCATTTCTTCTCTGAAAACAGACGGATTACACAGGACACAGTTGGAATGCTCGAAGAAACATAATACCGTTGTCCAGACGGCAGGAGGTGAGATCAGTTGGGAAAACAAATATCTTAAATTAGGCGTCGTAGGAGTTTATCAACATTATAACAGACACTTTTCAACAGGGCAGGCACTTTATCGTCAATACTATCCACGGGGAATGAATTTCTTTAATACCAGTTTGCATTATCAGGTGAGTTATGCCCGTTTTCTTTTTGCCGGAGAGACGGCTTATAGCCAGACTTATGGTGGCTGGGCTACTCTGAACAGGATGTCTTACCGGCTTAATGCCAAATGTCAGTTTGTCGGTCTGCAGCGTTTGTATTCTTACCGGTATGTAGGATTGGTTGCCACTTCGTTTGAGGAAGGCGGAAGGATTGCCAATGAAAGCGGGTTTTATATCGGTGCGGAGTGTATGCCTTGGAATGTGCTTAAACTGTCGGTTTATGCTGACTATTTTTATTTTCCCTGGCCAAAATTCGGTATTTCATCCTCTTCTGATGGTGTGGAAGGTTTGTTGCAGGCAGACTGGCTTTGTCATTCAAACTGGAATCTGACCGGACGTTATCAGATAAAGAAAAAGACAAGGTATGACGAGCCTTATTGGTATCATAAGCTGAAGGCGCAACTGCAATATCAGCCTGATGAGGCTTGGCTTTTCCGTATGATGGGACGTTATACCAGGGTACGCGACCGCTATGGACGCATTGTCAGCGGACATTTGATAGGATTGACTTCCAACTGGCATCACCGGTCGGGAAAATGGCGTCTGTCTTGTTCGGCTGCCTATTTCAACAGTCAGGATTATAAAGCCGCCATGTCATTTTATGAATCAGGGTTGCTGTACAGTTTTTCTTTTTTGAACTTTTACGGGCGTGGATATCGTGGTTCGTTGAATTACAGATGGGATATCACTTCCCGTTGGATGGTTATGTGCAAGTATGGTTTGACAGCTTATACTGACCGCGATGAAATAAGCAGTGGCCCGCAACGTATTGACCGGCCTTGGCAGAATGATCTTTCTTTTCAGTTACGGTTCAGATTTTAAGGAAGAATCATTAACTTTGTGGATAGAAATCAACATTAATAAAGGAGATACGCTTATGTCAACTGTCATTTATCCTTCTCCTATCTTCGGACCTGTTCATAGTCGGAGGCTAGGAGTGTCATTAGGTATCAATCTGTTGCCGGAGGATGGTAAGGTTTGTTCGTTTGATTGCATTTACTGCGAATGCGGGTTTAATAAGGATCGTCGTCCCACCAAGACTTTACCGTCCAGGCATGAAGTTTTCGAAGCGTTGGAAAGTCGTCTGAAAGACATGAAAGCCAACGGGCCAAAACCCGATGTGCTGACTTTTGCCGGTAATGGTGAACCGACCATGCATCCTGAATTTCCGGAAATCATTGATGATGTCCGGATGTTACGCGACCGTTATTTTCCTGAGGCTAAGATCAGTGTGCTCAGTAATGCCACGCAGATACTCAAGCCCAGGGTTTTTGAAGCTTTGAAAAAGGTGGATAACAATATTCTGAAACTGGATACGGTCAATCCCGATTATATTCAGGAAGTGGATCGTCCTAACGGTCATTACAATGTGGAGGCCATTATCAACAAACTGAAAGCTTTTGAAGGGAAGGTCATTATTCAGACCATGTTTATGAAAGGTACAATGAATGGACGTGATGTCAGCAATCTGTCAGACGGTTTTGTACAGCCTTGGCTGAAAGCCGTGAAGGACATTGCGCCCGAAAAGGTTATGATCTATACTATTGACCGTGAAACACCTGATCATGATTTGAAGAAAGCATCTCATGAAGAACTTGATCATATCGTGGATCTTTTGAAAAAAGAAGGTATAGAAGCAACGGCATCTTATTAAGGTGATGTCTTTAAAAAATTATTGCAGGGTTTTCATCATCAGTGATGAAAACCCCGCAATAATTAACAGACGGTTTCTTCTTTTTCATTTGCTCTTACCATTTCCCTGGCCCGTTCCAGTATAGAGAACAGTTCGTCAAGAGTCTCTGCTCGCAGCATGGCAATGCGGGTATCTCTGAAGTTAGGAATGCCTTTGAACACGGGAGAGGCGGCCAGATGACGTCTGCTGTGCAATATGCCGCGGTATTCGTCAATACGCCGTACACTTTGCAGGACCTGTTCGCGCAGGACATCTATTTTCCAATCATTGCTCATTACGGGGTAGGGACTTTCTATTACCGGGTCCATAACGGTTTGTGTCTGCGACGGATTCAGATAATCTCTGATTTCCTTGAATATCCATGGGCGTCCGAATGTAGCGCGTCCTACCATAATGGCATCCACTCCATAACGGTCGAAACATTCCTTTGCACGTTCGGGAGTCGTGATATCGCCATTACCTATGATGGGAATATGCATCCTCGGGTTGTTCTTGACTTCTCCTATGAGTGTCCAGTCAGCTTCTCCCGTATACATTTGTGCTCGTGTGCGTCCGTGTATGGTCAGAGCCTGTATGCCGCAATCTTGCAGTCGTTCGGCCAGATCGACAATGATTTTATGATTGTCATCCCAACCCAGACGTGTCTTGACAGTAACGGGTATATTCACTGCATTGACAACAGCCCGGGTGATTTCCAGCATTTTTTCCGGATTTTGTAACATACCGGCTCCCGCACCTTTTCCGGCAACGCGTTTCACTGGGCAGCCGAAATTCAGGTCTAATACATCGGGGTGTCCTTGTTCTACGACAATTTTGGCCGCTTCAACCATCGGTTCTACTTCTTTGCCATAAATCTGGATGACTACCGGCCGTTCGTCGTCACACACCTGAAGTTTCTGCAGGCTGCGGTTGACCAGCCGTATAAGTGCATCTGCCGCTACAAATTCCGAGTATACCATTGAGGCTCCCATTTTTTTACACAGAAGGCGGAATCCTATGTCCGTTACATCTTCCATTGGAGCCAGAAAAACCGGATAACGGTCAAAAGTAATATTTCCTATTTTCATCATACTGACAAAGATATAATATTCTGCTTAAATAGGCAAATACACGACGGACGTGTGTCTGCATGATTACGGAAGAATGATGACGGTTGGGCTGTCGTGAATGACGTTTCATCCTGTTTATTGCAGGTTTCAGTCATTTTCTACTTTTATTGCCATTCCGTGCAATATAATTTTGTTTCGTGATTCAAATAAAAGAGACGGTATGAAGAAAACAGGTATAGTATTGTTTGTTTTGATTTTTTCTTTAATTTCAGTTTCATGTAACAGAAAACAGAATGACCCGCAAAAAGAAGAGGTTGTTGTACAGCCCGGTATCGTTCAGGATTATGCGGATGAGATGAAAAGGAGTTATAATTTCATTTCCAAGCCTTATCGGTCGACAGACCTTTCTTTTAGAGTGAGTGGTCCGGTTTTATATTTTAATGCTCAGAATGGTCAGTTTTTCAGAAAAGGCGAATTGATTGCGGCTATTGACGAGCGTGATTTTCGGATCAGATGTGAGCGTGCCAAAGCTGTTTATGAACGTGCCAAAGCTGAATATGTCAGAGTATCCAATCTGTATGAGCGGAATAATATTTCGGCTACAGTTTATGAACAGGCGAAATCTGATTATGCCCAGGCTGAGGCTGCATACCAGACAGCACGTAATGAATTGGCCGACACACGTCTGGTTGCTCCTTTTGACGGTTATGTCAATGCCATTTACATGGAACGTTATCAGGACGTGAAGTCTTCTTCTCCAGTCATTTCGTTTATAGATCTCTCGAAAATAAAAGTAGAAGTATATATTCCGGAGAATATTTTACCATTGGTAGACGGAGATTCCGACATGAAATGTGCGGTGACTTTCAATGAGATTGATGACAGTCTGTTTACTCCCCAAAAAATATATGTGTCCCAGTCTACCACGGATCATAATTTGTCTTTTAGGTTAACGGCAATAGTGGATAATCATGACAACTGTCTGTTTGGAGGAATGGCCGGAAGCTTGTCATTGGAGTTTGGTTCTGATTCTTTCTCTCCGTCATCTTTAACATCACGTACCTTACGAAAATCCGTACTCATTCCTCAAACAGCAGTTGGTCATGATGACAATAATGGAAGTTATGTGTGGAAAGTAAACGGTCAGAACCGTGTGAAAAAGATTCCGGTTGAAACAGGTGAATTGTTGAAAAACAGTATGGTGGAGATTAAAAGCAATAGCCTGGAAGTCGGAGATACGGTAGTGGTAGGCGGACAGAATTTTCTTTCGGAGAATGATAAGGTGAAGTTTCAGAAATAGAAATGACGGTTTATGATACATCAGTTTTCAAAATTCTTTCTTAAGAATAAAGCTTTAAGCTGGCTTTTGTTATGTTTGGTCCTGTCTGGAGGTTTATGGTCTTATTTGAAGATGGGAAAACTTGAAGATGCTCCTTTTACCATAAAGCAGGCAGTTGTCGTGACATCTTATCCGGGAGCTTCTCCTATGGAAGTCCGTGAGCAGGTGACGGATATCCTGGAGGAGGCTATCCAGTCATTGGATGAACTCTATTATCTGAAGACAGATAATAGAGAAGGACTTTCCAAAATTACGGTTTATGTCAAGAAAGAGATCCGTGCCAAGGATATGCAGCAGCTATGGGATAAGTTGAGGCGTAAGGTCAATGATGCGCAGTCCAAGTTGCCGGCAGGTGCGGGACCGTCTGTAGTGAATGACGATTTCGGTGATGTGTATGGTGTTTTTTACGGTTTGAGCAGTACGACACATAATTATCGTGAACTCGAGGACCAGGCCATCAATATCAAGAAAGACCTGTTGAAAGTCAAGGATGTGGCAAAGGTGGATCTGTTCGGTTTGCAAGGCAGGGCTATAGAGGTGAAAATAGATCCTTCCCAGTTGTCTCAAAGTAAGTTGTCCATAGCAGACATAGCTCAGGCATTTGCTCGACAAAACAATATTGTAGATGCTGGTGCCATAGAAACCGACCGGAACCGTTTGAGAATAGAAGCAGCCGGCAGTTTTACCAGTCTGGATGAAATCAGGAATCTGACTGTTGTTTCCCGGGATGGTGTATTCTTCCGGTTGGGAGAAATTGCAGAGATTTCCGAAACTTATGTCAAACCGGCCAGAAATGAAATGCGGATAGACAATCGTCCTTCCGTAGGAATTGCAGTTTCCACAGTGTCTGATGGAAATGTAGTGGAAATGTCCAAGTTGGTAGCTGACTGTATAGACGGTCTCAGGCAGACAATGCCGGAAGGTTTTTCATTGGATAAAATCTACGATCAGGGATACGAATCGGAGGTGGCCAATCAGGGTTTTGTATTAAATCTTATTGTGTCGGTCATTACGGTTGTTCTTGTATTGCTGTTTTTTATCGGATTTAAAAACGGTATACTGATCGGCAGCGGGTTGGTGTTTTCTATTTTCGGAACCTTGATTTATATGTGTGCTACGGGGATAGCGTTACAGCGCATGTCACTGGCCGCTATTATCATAGCCATGGGTATGCTGGTAGACAATGCGATCGTGGTATACGATTCGGCGTTGATCAACATGCAGCGTGGCATGCGCAAACGTCCGGCCATTCTGAAAGCGGTCTCTACTACGGCCATACCTCTTCTGGCGGCCACACTGATAGCTGTGCTTACTTTCATGCCGGTTTATTTGTCACCGCATATTACAGGTGAGTTGCTTTCTTCGTTGTTTATTGTCATAGCGGTGTCTTTGCTGTTGAGCTGGGTATTGGCCATTACACAGAATGTATTCTTTATCCAGGAGTTTGTACGCCGTCCGCGTCCGTCCGAGATAAAAGTACTTTATAATGGAAAAATCTACAATCAGTTCCGTAAGGTTCTGGCGCTGGCTATTAAAAGAAAATATGCAGTCGTTGTGATGATGGTGGTACTCCTGGGACTGTCCGGTTGGGGATTCCGTTCTCTTCCGAAAGTGTTTATGCCCCAACTCAACAAACAGTATTTTACGGTTGACATGTGGTTACCAGAAGGGACAAAAATAGATTATACCCAGTCTCAGATGGCTCGGCTGGTAGATTATATCAAAAGTAATGATGTGGTTCGCGTTTCTTCTTTCGTCGGTCAGACCCCTCCCAGATTTTATCTGGCCAATGCTGCTTATGGACCTCAGTCTAATTACGGACAATGTCTGGTGGAAGCATCTACTTCAGAAGAAGCCCGGGCTTTACAACAGAAGCTTCAGGATGGACTTTCAGGTCTGTTTCCCGATGCCTTGATACGAGTGAACAAGTTCGAACTTAACAGTATTCCTCAGGCACTGATAGAGGCCCGTTTTTGTGGAGAAGATCCTCAGGTGCTGGATTCTTTGACCAGTCTGGCTATGGAAATCATGAGAAAGAACAGCAAGACTCTGAATGTCAGAAATGAATGGGGAAATATGGCCATGTATGTCAGGGCGGATTATGACCCCGTGAGGTCAGGTATGCTGAATGTAGGCAGAGCTGATATCATGCGTTCGGTGAAGTCGCTCAATGAGGGTTACGCCATAGGTGTATACAGAGACAAGGAGAAGAAAGTACCCGTACAGCTATTCACCTCTTTGGACGAAAAGGATATGGATTTGCAGAGTTTGCGTGATCTGTCCGTATGGAATGGTGTTTCCTCTTCTCCATTGGGGCAGGTTACCGAACAGATAGGTATGGAATGGGAATGGCCGTTGGTGCGTACTTACGACCGTAAACTGTCAATGGCTGCCCAATGTGATGTGAAGCAGGGACACACCATGAAAGAGGTTCACTCGGAAATAAGGGACGAAATAGAACAGATCAGACTTCCTGAAGGTTATACTTTCTTTTGGGATTCACAATTTAAGGATCAGAATGAGGCCATGGATGCGTTGGTGAAATATTTTCCGCTTGCTTTCATCTTGTTGCTGGTCATTCTGGTAGCCTTGTTTGGTAATTTCAGACAGCCACTGGTCATTTTTCTTATTCTTCCCTTGTCTTTGATCGGCATGGTATTAGGATTGAAACTGACCGGATTTGAGTTTGGATTCTTCTGTATGGCCGGTTGGCTTGGACTGTTGGGAATGGTTATAAAGAATGTCATCGTGTTGCTGGATGAGGTCAATATTCTGCGTAAGTCAGGTCAGGATCCTTATCATGCCGTGATCGAGGCTACGGTATCAAGAGCCCGTCCTGTGCTGATGGCAGCCATTACGACCATATTTGGCAGTGTGCCTTTGCTCTTTGATGTCGTTTTTGGCGGAATGGCAGCCACTATCGTATTTGGACTGACTTTTGCCACGATTCTGACTCTCTTTGTTACTCCGGCTCTTTATGCCCTGTTTTATAAAGTAAAAGCTCCTCAAAACAAGTCATTATGATGATCAACAGATATTATTGGGCTATATGTATGGCCTGTGTCTTTTCCTTGTGTGTCAAAGCTCAGCAGGAAAGTGTTTTTCTGTCAAGTTACCGTCAGCAGGTATTGGATTATAATCATCGTCTGAAATCGGCCGGTTATACGGAAAATATTGCAGATAAGAATGTGAATTCGGCCCGTGCCGGTTTCTTGCCGCAGATATCAGCAGAAGCTGATATGGGATATGTAGTGAACCCTTCGGAATTCTCTGGCCGGCTGACAACCTATGATATTCCGTTTTCCATTCAGGGACGTCATACAAAATATGGAGCTTCGTTGGTGCTGACCCAACCTTTGTATACCGGCGGTGCGCTTAAGGCAGGCTACCGGAAAGCCAGAAAAGAGATGGAATCGGCCCGTTATGAAACGCAGCGTGTACGGAATGACGTTGTTTATGATGCGGATGTTTATTATTGGAAATATGTGGCACAGAAGGAATTGTCAGATGTAGCCGGGAGATATTGTCATTCTGTAGGGCAGCTTGTGGATCTGGTCAGATCACGTGTGGAAGCTGGTTATTCTGATCGTAATGACCTGCTTATGTCGGAAGTCAAACTGAATGAGGCTGAGTATCAGTTTTTGCGTGCGGAGAATAATGTGGAAACAGCCAGAATGGCTTTGAATTCTTTTGCCGGAATAGATTTTTCGAAGCAGTTGGCCACAGATTCGGTTGTGTTACTGTTGAAGGAAGCTGGTGAGCCTGTGCTCGTGTCCGAAGTGTTAGAACAGCGCCCCGAGATCGGTATGGTGCAGAATGAGATAGAAATATCCAGGTATGACGCCCGGATAGCCAATGCCGTTTACAAGCCACAGTTCAGTATAGGTATGGAAGGCAGTTATGCTTCCCCCGGATATGATTTCCGGGCTGATCTGGATCCTAATTATGCAGTATTTGCCAAACTGACGGTACCCATTTATGAATGGGGTAAACGAAAGAATACCAAAAATATCGGTCAATACAAGACTAAAATAGCTGAGGAAAACAGAAACCGTGTGGTAGATGAAGTCACTCTGGAAATCAGTACTGCCCAGTATGATTACCGGCAGGCTGTAGAGAAAGTCAAACTGACAGAGAGTTCATTGCAAAAGGCTCAGGAGAGTGAAATGTTGGCTCTTGACCGGTATAAGGAAGGACGGATTTCCATTGTAGAGGTGATTAATGCTCAGTTATACCATCAGCAGGCAGCTGTCAACTACATACAGTCCAAATATGAAGCCTGTATAGCCTTGAGCCATGTAGAGAGGGCGATAGGAACTGTAAGATAATATCAGGTAAAGAGGACCGTTTGAAATGTTTTTCAGTTGGTTTTGGATGGATTTTTCGGTTTTGATATAATTTTTTATTAAGTTTACGCTGTTGGAAACTGGGATCATAACGGAGTCATCTGTCGGATGACAGCCATAATTCAGACTTATGAAAAATATTTTGGATCAGCATGTGCTGTGGAATATGCTTGTGTTTTCCCTTTTAGGGTGCTTTTCTCTTTATTTTCTGTCACGATACGGAGGAGTGGCAGAGAATAAACTCGACCGTGTGTTGAATGTGAAAGGTTATCTGACGGTGATCATGCTGTTCAACGGAGTAGGAATGAGTCTGATCTATGTCAACAGGCATATACGTACGGCTTCGACAGTTCTTTTGATGCGTCACAGGCTGATCTGGTTTTTCGTCACGGTAGCTTTTTCGCTTCTGATATTGAATTATTGTCTGCTGACAGGAGCCAAATGGATATTAGGGTCGCATAATCCTTTTGGATTGGCTTGGTCCGGCATACGTTCACTTCTGATAACCTGGCTTATTGAACTGGTGATAGTCAGTCAGTTGCTTGTCACTAATTTCTACCGTCATCTTCTGCTGGTACAGAAAAGGGTGGCAGAACTGGAAAAGAATGCGGTCAAGACCCGTTATGCCGCATTGCAGAAACAGTTGAATCCTCATTTTCTGTTTAATAGTCTGAATACGCTTATTTCGGAAATAGCCTATAATCCGGATAATGCCATCCTTTTTACCCGTCACATGTCTGATGTCTACCGTTATGTGCTCCAGTGTCAGGACAAGCAGATGACCACTCTGAAAGCTGAATTGGATTTTTTGGAGTCATACGTCTTTTTGCATAAGGTAAGGCTGGGCGATTGTGTGCATATTGACCAGCAGGTACCGGATGAATGTCTGGAAATGGAATTGCCGCCGCTGACGCTTCAGTTACTGGCTGAGAATATTATCAAGCATAATGTAATAAGCCTTTCCAAACCGATGGTCATACATGTTTATGTAGAAGAGCATTGTCTTTGTGTCAGCAATTCCAAGTGTTTGAAAAAGTGTGTTGAACCGTCAGGAAAAGGACTGGAAAATTTATCCCAGAGATATCAGCTTCTTTCCGACAGATCTGTGCGGATTATCAATGACCCTGATTTGTTTACCGTAAAAGTCCCGTTGTTCGATGAATAAGATCAAAACAGTTATTATAGAAGATGAATATCCGGCAGCCCGATTGCTGTCGGACATGGTCAGGCAGTTACGTCCGGAATGGAGTATAGAAATACTTTCCGGCAATATAGAAGAGTCTGTTGCATGGTTTGCCTCCCATCCTCACCCGGACATCCTTTTCCTGGATATTCAGTTGGCTGATGGTAATTCCTTTTTCCTGATAGAACAAGCTGATCCGAAGAGTATGATCATCTTTACTACAGCGTATGATGAGTATGCCGTGCGGGCATTTTCGGTCAACAGCATAGATTATCTGTTGAAACCGATCAGTAAGGAGCGGCTGGAAGATGCCATACTGAAGTTTGAGCGTTTGGCTTTTCATGATCTGAAGGAATACAATCATCAGTTGAATATGGATGAAGTCCTGAGACAGTTATACGTGAAGGATAAAAAATACAGAACCCGTTTTCTGTTGTCGTTGAACGGGCGCCTGTCGGTATTGCAGGTTGATGAGATCGCTTATTTCTTCTCGGAAAACAAACTAACCTATGCATGTACATTTCAGGGGAAACATCTGATTGTTGATAAAACGTTGAGCCAGTTGGAAGACGAACTGGATCCTTCGCGTTTTTTCAGGGTCAACAGACAGTTTGTGCTTTCTGTGGATGCCATCAAGCGTCTGGAGCCTTATTTTAATAATAAGTACCGTATTTATATATTTCCTGAATTTCAAGGTGAGATATATGTAAGCAGGGAGAAAATAACCCTGTTGAAAAATTGGCTGGACTATTGAGAGTATATCCTTATCTGTGGATTTGCATGGGATTCTGAAATTTTCCTGTGTAATGGTATTGTCTGCCACGGTATATTCTAGGAAGAATATCCGTAAAAGTTCAAGGACGTACTGGAGATATTGTTTTTCTGTCCGTTTGATTTCCTGTTGTTTGTCCGTAGAAACCGTAAATGTAGGGCAACAGGCCGTACCGTTTGTTTCGGGGGTAGAAACTTCTGTTTTTTCCATCGTTTCATTATCGCCTTTTGCCTTTCTTCTTTCTATCCAACGGCTGACTGCCTGTCTGATAACCTGTTTGAGTTCTTTCATCTTTATCTGTTTTTATACAAAGATACGACATGGCCGGAAGAGGATAGGCTATTTTTGTCGTTTGTGGTCATCTGTCGTCTTTTATGGTTCTTTTTTGTCGTTTTCAAGTATTTTTGGTCCCTATGTTTTTCTTGAGTGTGATTTTTCGTAGGAGAAAAGCAGGCAGGGAACGGGGTTTCCGGATCAGGTATGGGGTGGTTTTGCTCTTTCCCAAGGAGGCCAATCCCATAAAAATGCCTCACTTCTTCATTTTGTATTGTAATAGTCTGATTGTTAATTTGTTATAGGTGAACAACCATCCTTCACCATCCTTATGTCATCCTGTGTTCCTAAAATCTTAATTTGTAAATAAAAACAACAGTTTAACCCTTTCGAAGCCTGGCTTACTTGGGAAAAAGTAAGGCTTACTTTCGGAAAAGTAAGGTTTACTTTTTTTTAAGTAAGCTTTACTTTTTCAAAAATGTCCTGAATTTTGATTTCTGTAAATTGGTTGTTGAAGAGTTAAAAAGTCTGTCGGATACAGAAATGAAGGGGTGGTGAAGGAGTGGTGAAGGATCTCTGTCACGCCGTATCCCTTATCAATAAAGGGAAGTGAAGAGGTGAAGGGGTTTTGGCAAGAAACAGTAAGGGGAGATATCAAGAGGGTGAATGAATAGCAGTCTTTTTGTATGGCAGATAAAAAAAACGGATTATGAAAAGGTTTAGTTTGGGGAGAAAATGGAAGAAGTGGGTTTACTTGCCAAAATAAAATCCTCGGGTATTTAGCAGAAGACTAAGATCATAGTGGCTTGTTCCGAAAATGACAGTTTTATTTGTCAATATGTCTGGCTTTGTGTATATTTGTACTGTCTGGTTTTTATATTATATAAATGAGAAAATACCCGGTAGGCATACAAAGTTTTGAGGAACTCCGTAAGGGGAATTACGTCTATGTGGACAAGACGGCCTTGATCTACAGACTGGTGGAGAGTGGCAAATATTATTTCCTGAGCCGTCCCCGCCGGTTCGGGAAGAGTTTGTTGGTTTCTACCTTGGAAGCTTATTTCCAGGGTAAGAAAGAGCTTTTCGGAGGACTGGCCATGGAAAGGTTGGAGGACGAATGGGCGGAGTATCCGGTCCTGCATGTGGATCTTAATACTAAAAAATATGAAAATCATTCTTCGCTTGATGAAATACTGAACCAGCATCTTGAAAAATGGGAGGCTGTTTATGGTGACGAGAAAAACGACCGGTCGCCTGAAGAGCGTTTTTCTTATATCATAGAAAAAATCAGTACGGTGACCGGCCGCAATGTCGTTATCCTTATTGATGAGTATGACAAGCCCATGCTCCAGGCCATTGGCAATGAGGAACTGCTGGCAGACTATCGCAATACGCTGAAAGCCTTCTACGGGGTCATGAAGAGCTGTGACAGTTACATCAAGTTTGCCCTGTTAACCGGTGTGACCAAATTCAGCAAGGTCAGCGTGTTTAGCGACTTGAACAATCTGATGGATATTTCCTTGTCCGACCGGTTTGCCAATATCTGCGGGATAACCGAGGAAGAACTTTATAGGGATTTCAGGGAAGACATCCTGGAGCTTGGGCAAAGAAACGGGATGGGCGAAAAGGGAACCAAAACCGCTCTGAAAGAGAGGTATGACGGCTATCATTTTGTGAAAGACGGCGATGATATTTACAACCCGTTCAGCCTGTTGAATACGTTTGCAGAAATGAAGTTCGGAAGTTACTGGTTCGAGACCGGTACTCCGACGTTTCTGGTGAAGTTGCTCCAACATAGCGGGTACGACTTGCAGCGGCTGGCCAAAGAGATGGCCTCGGTTGATTCGTTGGGCGGTATAGACCACATGAACACCAACCCGGTACCTATCCTTTACCAGAGCGGTTACCTGACCATCAAGGGGTACGACAGTGAGTTCCAGGTATATTATCTGGGTTTTCCCAACCGGGAAGTGGAAGAAGGTTTTACCCGTTTCCTGTTGCCCTGCTATGCCCATCTTGAAACAGGCAATCCTTCCTTCGAGATCATGAATTTCGTCAAGGATGTCCGTCAGGGTGATGCGGATGGCTTCCTGAGACGCCTGCAAAGTTTCTTTGCAGACAGTCCCTATGAGTTGGCGCGTGATCTTGAACTGCACTATCAGAACGTGCTTTTCATCGTGTTCAAGCTGTTGGGTTTCTATACTCAGGCCGAATACCATACTTCCCATGGCCGCATAGACCTGTTGGTGAAAACGGACAAGTACATTTACGTAATGGAGTTCAAGTTGGACGGCAGTGCCGAGGATGCCTTGCAGCAGATAAATGACAGGCACTATGCCCGGGCTTTTGCTTCCGATCCGCGTAAACTGTATAAGATAGGTGTGAACTTCAGCAGAGAGACCAGAGGCATAGAAGGGTGGCTGGTGGAAGGTTAAGGGTTGTGATGGTAACTGATATTTTTAATCATGTATTATTCTGTAACTCTAATATTGATATTTTTTATGTTTCTATTGATAGTCTGCTTGCTTTGAGGCAATGTAATCTGTATAGTCACTATAGTTTTAGCAAGTTCGAGCACCTTGTCCACACTCATATTTATGTCGGACAGTTTCAGCAAACGCTCCAATTCCTTGTAAACTTTCAAGGCTACGAAGCAAATACAGGCATGGGCTTCTATCCTGCGTTTTGTAAAGTGAAACATTGGTCTTATCTCAATCTTTGATTTTGATATGCGGAAGGTTCTTTCAACATGCCATAGGTTATGGTAGGCTGCATACACGTCATTTACCGGTATATTCGTATTGGTAAGGTATCCTTTGAGACCATCCCATTTCGCATCTTTCTCCAGTTTCTCGTAATTGATGGTCACTTTCACATCCCCTTCCATTTTCAGGAACTTGTTGTATCCGCGCTTGTTGATATTGTCTTTGGTAAGAGTACCTCTGTGGTATGCCTTCTCCAGACGGTGTATCCCTTTCTCCCGGTTATAAGCATCCTTTCGGGTACGATCTTCTGTATATCCGACCAATAACCTCTGTCCGTTGCCTTTATCGTATTCAACCATTTGGCAGTCTGTCTTAGGCTGCTCCAGTATCCATTCCTGTATATTCCTGTTCTCGTTCTTGATTTTCGCACCGATGATATACTTGTAACCGTTTGCTTCAAGGTCAGCTATATTATCGTTGTTCATCAACCCTGAGTCAGCCACCACGATAAAATCCTCCAGCTCATATTTCCGGACAAATTCCGTCACTACCGGAAGCATCGTGTGTCCCTCGTACTTGTTGCCCTCATGGATGCAATACGCAAGCGGATAGCCGCCAATACTGATCAACAGTCCCAATATAATCTGAGGATTCTGGTGACGCCCTTCCTTGGAGAAACCGGTTTTGCGAAGTTCGTCCTCATAGTCCGCTTCAAAATAGAGTGTAGTGACATCATAAAACAGCACACCGATATGGCCGCCTAAAATCTTCTTTGTGTGAAGGACGCTTATGTCCTGAACTATCTTATGTTGATTATCGCTCAGTTTGTCCAAATAACGATAGATCTTAGACAGGCTGACATCTTCGTCAAAATGATTCTTCAGATACTCCACTGTGGCAGCCTTGCTTGCAGGATAAGACAAGCGGGCTTTTACAAGTTGGCGGAACACCTCATCATCTATCCTGTTGAATCCCACGTTGTCAAAGACACGGTCAAGTATCAGATCAGCTCCATTGATGGAGAAGTTGGTTATGCACGAAAGCATCTGTTCTGCACTCAGACGTTCTGTATCACACTTCTTACGTTCCTCACCGAAAAGATCCAGCCGTGGATGGCGGCGTTCCTGTTCCGCATCTATCCATTTACGACCTTTCATTATGAGAGAATCTAACTCTTCTTGAGTGCGCGCTATACCTATAGTGGTAAGCTCGTTCATCTTACCCTTGACCTTTTCAACCACTATGACACCTACATTGCCTGATGGGTATTTCTTTTTACGTATAAACATATTTTTTGCATTGTGTCACCCTAAAATGGGTGACACAATGCAAAAAATATGTTTATCAGCCAATTATAATATAGAGCTTTTTAAGTGACGAAGTCAGGGCAAATGGATAAGACCTGCTGATTACAATACTAAGGACTCGCTTTTCTATTGTACAGACAGGGCACTGGCATCTGTTGGTAACAACTTATTTGTAAATTACTCATATGTATAAAATTAATTTTGAATAGTTTTACTTAAAAAAATTATAGAATTTATTTATCTTTTTCATAAAGCCAAATTCCATAACTAAATGCTACATCATTTTTATTGGGTTTTTTTTCGCCAGGTCTAAACCATTGACTACTATTTGTAAAAGGTGTTAGAATTATATTAACTTTATTACCTTTATAATATCCATTAGTTTGAAATACAGGACCTAACATTTTATTATATGGTTTGTTTATTCTTTTAGGTTGATAATTAAGGTCTATGCAGAAATCTTTTTCTAAATCAAGAATATCATTTCCAATATGTTTGTTCCAAACCATATCTACACAATAAACAATAGGTCCTTTGATAAAAGCATAAGGAATACGATTAGTTGGTTCCTCGCGGTACATTATTTCACCATTAGGTAAGTTATAGGTTGTGTATATACTGTGATATTTACGCTTTATCCATTTCTCTTCCATTGGAAAATAAAGGGTTATTTTATCTCCTTTTTTCCATTTGCGATTAATTTTTAGATACTCTCCAGTATTTACTTCTTTAATATTCTTTCCATTTAATAAAGCTTTAGGTTTTTTGCACCAACCAGGAATTCGTAATAATAATTTTTTTCTTTTTTTTATATCATCAGATATTATTATTTCAATATTTTCTGTTTCTGGATAATTACCAGTAATATGGAATGAAAAATTTTCATTTTCATATTTAGCAGGAATATATTGGTTTATAAAGAAGCAGTTTTTATTTTCAGCATAAAAGAATGAAGGTAATAATGAAATAATACGATGTCCGCTAGCAGTACAACAATCAGGTCCATGGAAGAAGCCATGATCTCCGCTGGGTTTATCGCCATTAGGAGCTGTGTGATACCTGCAAACTCCTGTTTCACAGTCTTGAGCTGCAAATACATGATTTATCATTAAACGTTCTATGGCATCTGCATATTTGATATCTTTCGTTAATTCCAGTAGCATTTGTGTTAATTGCATCCATGACATAGTAGCACATGTTTCAATAATATTTCCTGTAATAGGTTTAACATAATCATGTTCATAATGTTCAGCTACACTTACTCCCCCAGTGATGTACATTTGACGTTCACTTATATCATCCCATGCTCCCATAACTTTTTTTAAAAAACTTTTATCACCTGTTATTCTGTAAAGACGAAGAAACCCCATAAAATTCATTTGAAAAGTATGTGAGTGTACATAAGGTTGTAGTTTATCTATTCCTATGTCTTTACTAGCAACGGAGTCAAGTCTGGAGAATGCATTCCATCCACTCCATTTATCGATATTATTAACGACCCAAAGACTCCAATCTAAATATTTTTTTTTACCTGTAATTTCGTATAAACGTGCTACAGGATCACATAAAAGTGTTCCTTCCCAAGAGTAATGAACTCCATGTCCGGCAAAATCTGATAAAGTAGAAATATGTTTAAATTTATTTTCAGGATATTTTAGTTTAGATGGCCAAAATTCGAGTTTGCCAGGACCAAAATACTTTAAGTAGTAATCTGCAAGTTTTTCTGCGGCATGTAATGCTTCTTTGTTACCACTTTCTTCATAAACTGTTAGAAATGCATGAAATACGAAATAAAGCTCATAAGCATCCATGCCCCTAACTGGACGTTTTTCTGTACGAAAACTTTTAGCTGTAGCTCCAATATAACCATTTTCTTCTTGAGATCCAATAATGCGTTTCAGTACCTGTTGTAATTTTAGATTAATTTCTTTGTCTCCGCTTTGGAGTGCTGTCATAGAAGCTGATTCAATCCATTTTCCATGTTGTTCTGCTTTTGTCCAGTCCCATTTGGTATGTTGTCTGTTTACTATAAAATCTATATATGTATCAATAGGAAAATTTTTTATATATTCTTTGTTGATATTTATACGATGTCCGAAGAATCCTTTTATATTTTTGATTTCTGATATGGAAACTTTTTTTTCTTGTAATCCGATATTGTGATTGTTTTGACCAAAAAGAGAATTTAGGGGTAAAATAAAATAAAAGATTAATTTGATTGATTTTTTCATAAATATATAATCTAAATATATGATAATAGAATATCTTTAGAGTTTAAATTCTAATCCTATAAGGATAAAGAAATTGAGAATATATAGTTTTATTTATATATGCTCAATTTCTAAAGAATATAATTTATATTAATAGACTACCATAAGTCGTTATATTTTGTATAGGAAACGTCTGCCTCCATATGGTTTTCAGCATCTCCACCATAATTTATACCAATATTTGATTCAAATGATCCTATCATAAAATATTCCGAAGAGTCAATAACAATATATTCTATAACTGGTGATAAATAAATGTTTTTTTTCATATATAATTATTTAATTATTTTTTTCCCATTAACTATATAAAATCCCTTTTTAAGTCCATTTAAGGCATCTTTTTTATTAACATTTGATTTAATTAGTGCGCCTTCTAAAGAGTACACTTTTACCGGTTTATTATCATTTTCATTATTATATAAACTGTTAATATTAGTTATTACTCCATCAAGGCATATATATAATACGTTATTATTGGATACATTATGATCCTCTACATTTATAAAAGCTCTGTATGCTTTTATGCTTATGTTTTGTTCAGCAGCACGGTAAAAATAATTATTGTTTATAAAATAATTATTTCCAGTTATTGTTGTAGGAATAAAAGTACCTTTCATTTTAATTACATTATCTACTTCAATTGTGGTTGTTTTAATATCAGGTAATTCTGTATTATATGCAGAAATACCTGATATCTCATCTTTTACTTTAATGAGATATGGTTTACCTGCTTCTATATTATTCAAAGGTTCGGAAAAGTTGAGGATCGTTTTACCTTTATATTCTTTTACAGATTCTAATAATCTTACTTCATAAATTTTATTCATGATTAGTTCGTCTTTGTTAAGATCAAATGGAAGGCATAATGAGTTCCATTTGTTTGATTCAAAGTGACGATTAAGATAAACATTATGAGTGCCATCAATTGGATAATATGATACATTTTCATTTAATTCTATTAAATCGATATTATTTTTAAATATAGGATATTTTTCTACTAAATCTCTTAATGAATAAAATGAAATATCATAAATTTCAGATGTTTGATTATCAGAAACAGAAGTAAGTCCAAAACAAGTATTCCATTTATTATTTGAATTTATATTAAAATCACCTTTAGAAGGCCAATCATTTTTAAAAATTGTTTCAGTAATATCCCAAAGTATATAATCATAATCAGAATCTCTTAAGGTTAATTGAGGTAGTTCTGTACTTTCATGATTATTTCCTATTAACCACCATAGAGCATTTTTATTTTTCTCCAAAGAAAGGTTTTTGCCTTTTATCAAAAGATATTTTTGACTGGCATTTAGAGAATACTTATTATTTACAGCTAGATTTAAGGCTATATCAAAGTCACCTTGTCCTGTTACATTAATTGTATTTTTTTCATTATTGACAAGGATGTTTGATCGTCCTGGAACTGCCTCCCAATCATTAGCATTAAATTTATATTGATTTAATGAATATGCGTTGGTATTTAACCATACAGCCATTTGGCTTATTCCTCTGTTAGCCCATGCATAATATGGAATAGCAGTTAATTTTGTCTTATATATATCTTCAATAGAAGATTGTTTTCCATTAATTTCAAGAGCTTTCAATTCATTTTTATTAATGGTATAATTGATAACAGAAATTTTACTAGTATCTTCAATTGCAGAAAGGAATATATTAGATTGGTTATCGCATGATTCAATACAATATACAATAGGTCCTCTTTCCAATGCTATCTTGTTTTTGTTTTCAGTTACATTATCATGTGATTTAATTTTATGAATCTCCATAGGAAGTAGAATTTCAATAACATCACCTTTGTTCCATGTTCGATCAATTAAGACATATCCATCAGATCCAATATTATACTCTAATGTCTCTCCGTTAACTTTTATTATTGTTGGTTTTATTTCAGAATTAACATATGCGTATAAATCGCTTGGTACAGGTTCGTTTTTTGCCCATCCGGGAATACGGATACGAAGTTTAAAATTAGAGTTTTTTTCAGATTCTACATTTATCCTTATTTTTCCATCCCATGGGTATTCAGTTGTTTGTTTAAGTTTTACAATATTATCATCTTCCATCTTAATTTCAGAGTTGCTCTGTGCAAAAAGATTTACATAAATACAATCTCCTTTTTTTGCATAAACATATCCGGAAACAGATGCTATGAATCGACAAAGATTACTTGGGCAGCATGCACATCCAAACCATTCCTGACGTCCAATAGTGTTTCCAAAATTAAATTTATATTTACCGTCTGATTCTAAAGGGTTAGGGTAAAAGAAAGTTTTTCCATCCATACCAATACCAGATATCAAACCATTATAAAGTGTACGTTCAAGTACATCATAATATTTTGATTCCCCATGTAACAGAAACATTCTCCAATTCCAATATACATTGGCTATAGCAGCACATGTTTCACAATATGCTGTTTTATTAGGTAGTTCATAATTGGCTCCAAAAGCTTCACCATCATGTACGGCACCTATACCACCTGTAATATAATATTTTTTTCCGATTACATTATTCCATATTTTATCAATAGCATTTAAATAATCTTTGTTGTCGGTTAATGCAGCAATATCTGCCATTCCTGAATACATATAAGCTGCACGAACAGCATGTCCAACAGCTTCATCCTGGATTACTACAGGTCTATGGCTTTGACTATATTCTGCACGTTTAACTCCTTTAGTTCCTCTTAAGTCTAAAAAATATTTAGCTAATTCTAAATATCTTTTATTCCCAGTAGCGCGATACATCTTGACCAATCCCATTTCTACAATTTGATGTCCTGGTTCGTAAGCTAGTCTATTGTCAAGAAAATCTCTAACTAGTAGATCGGCATTTTTAATTGCTATATTAAGAAGCGTTTTTTTGCCGGTAGCATTATAATGTGCATAAGCAGCTTCATAAAGATGTCCACAATTATATAATTCATGACTGAGCTCAGGGTCTGCTTCCCATCTGTTTTTTCCTACCCATACATGATAATTTCCCGGTTCACCGGCTGTTCGTGCTGTATAAAGGTAACCGTCAGGTTCTTGTGCAGAAGAAATCAAATTAATTAACTCATCCATTTTTTTATTTATTTCTTCATTTGGCCTAGTTTGAATAGAATATGACATTCCTTCAAGTATTTTATAAATATCTGTATCATCAAAAGTTAAAGCACTTGGATCAAAATAGCCAATATTTTCGCCTCTTAAAATTGCTGCTGCTTTTTCAAAATTGGCTATGCGACCTGTACTTTCGCATTGTTGTAATGCAATAGGGATTGTAACAGACTGATTTTGTTCTATACGTGGTAGCCAAAAATTGTCTGTAAAATGAACATCAGTAAATGAAATTGGTGTTATATTGTAGTCTTTATAAGTAGAAATTTCACTATTGTCAAAAGGGTATTCAGTTGGATATATTTGAAAATTGTCTAAAAATGCAGTAGTTGCAGTGGAGTTTCTATCGTTATTAACCCAAGCACCACCTAAAACATCTTTATTAACGACAAAAGTATATTCAAAATATTGCCATTCATTCTTTGTATTAGGAATACGGAAATTTATAGAATTACCTTGATTTATAACATTTGTATCAGATGAAGAAAAAGAAGCTTTTGGATCAGATGAATATATACCTGTTTCCATTGTTCCATTTGATTTTATCCATCCAGAAATTTTATATTCTCCAGACATTAGGAAAATATTATTTTTTAGTTCTATTCCAGAACGTTCACCGTTTAATTTTAAGCAGGTAGCGCCACTTTTTACGTTATATCCATCTGCTATATTAACTATTTCAGGTGCTATACCCCAAGTTGATAGTCTTTCTAAAGAATAAAAACAAGGGTCAAAAACCAAATTTCCATCTTCTTCATTAAAGCCTTCATCTAAAGATAACATAACAGGTATATCGAGTGTATAATCTCCTGATTTTATGACAATGTCAGATACAGAAGTCTTGATATCATGGACAGTTGAATCGTAACTTATTTCTAATGTAACTCCATTTTCTAAATCTGATTTAGATATATGGTTCGTTGATAAAGTAATTCCAGGTAATAAAGGTTCTATTGAAATATTGGCTCCTTCTTCAGGAATATTCTTGCCTTCAATATTTATAATTGTATTTTGTAATCCCTTTTTTGAAGAAATAAGTACCTGATTGGTTTTAGATGTTATAATTGGGCCGTTTAGGACGGAATATACTTCCCATTCAGTCACGCCTAATGCAGCATAAGTTTTTCCATCTGTGCTGGCATTCATTAATAATCGTAATTTAGATGTTTTAATTGGAGTAAATAAAATCTTGTTGGCGTCAAGGCGGTTGAATGGATATGAGTTTCCTGCTCTAAGCTCCACGTCTTGCCATAAATTATCATTCCAATATTGGATTTTATAATCAGAAGGCATGGAGACTCCATTACCGTTGTTTTCGCCTTCCACGTCTGTCCAAAAATAAATAACACATTCTGTTATTTCATGTTCTTCTTCCCATTCATATTCTAACCAACCATTGGCGGGTCTTTGTTCATTCCATGATCCCCAAGTCTCATTATTAGGTAGCTTGTTACCTGTACCTATTACTCCATTATTTATAGCACTAAGATCATTCCAAGAAGCTGTATAATGTGCTTTTGATTTAGCAATAGGTGCTATATTGTGTGAAACGTACTTGTTGTTTTCCTGATATTCTTCTGTATTCCTGAGTCCATTTTTTTTGATGTAAGTTTATTTTACTTAGCATGGGTAAACTCCATAGGATTAGACCTATTCCTATAGCAGATAAAAGAGAATTTTTCTTTTTCATAATTTATAAATTAAGTTATACAAATAAAGATACGCACAAAAATAAAGATTAACGTAAGCAATTTGCATGAACAATTAATCAATAATCGTGGGAATATGTTTATGAGACAAAATCCCCCAATAAATGATATAAAACACCATGATAATTTAGTGTTATTTTCAAATCAATATATTTATATATATTATTTTTGCAAAAAAACGTTTTATATACCTGATGTTAATTTTAAAATTTATGAAATGTTCTTTATTTATATATTTGCTGTTTTTTATTAATATGCATATTTATGCTCAGGATATTTTAGTCTCACAAATTTCAAACGTAAATCAGCTTCCTGTTACATCCATACATCGTATTTTTCAAGATAAAGAAGGGTATATGTGGTATGGAACCGTAAATGGATTATGTCGTGATGATGGATATAAGATAGATATATTTAGATCAGATATATATAATAAATCTGCAGATCGTAATAATCTTATATTATGTATTGCAGAAGATAATAAAAATAGAATTTGGTTTGGAACTCCTAATGGGGCATATATTTTAGATAAGAATAATCATTATAATATTAATCAAATTGATATTAAAGGACTAAAAAATAGGTATATACATAATATTGAGGCAACAGTAGATGGACGGATCTGGGTTTCTACAAGAACAGGAACATTTGTATTTGACTCTAATGATACAATACCAATAGAATTAGATTTGGATACAATATCAGAGCCTGTTGTATTGTCGAAATTATTTCAAGACAGGGACGGAAATTTGTGGGGATGTTTTGAAAATAGAGGATTTTATTTGTTTAATAAAATAAATAATAAATTTGAACGAATTGAAACTGATTGTGGTAAAATAGTCATATCGGATATGATTCAAGATACGAAGGGTAGATTGTGGGTTAGTACCATAAATAAAGGTATAGCTCTTTTTATACCAAATATTAAAAAAAAGAAAGCACAAATTATATGGCAGGTTCTTCCTAAAAGTGCAAATGGAATATCTACTAACATAGTATATCATTTAGCGCAAGATAATAAATTAGGATATTTATGGGCTACCACGCATAATGATATTTCTGTATTTAAAATAAATGAATTTGAAAATAGATTATTTCAAATTTCAACCAAGGATTTTCTTCCACAAGATAATAAAATGTGTTATGAAATAACAGAGGATAACTGATCATAGCGCTAAAATGATACCACCTGTATCACTCAAATGATACCGCTTTGTT
>OJNH01000032.1_pt1 | contig 110771 bp, 125 predicted proteins | sample 1597361 | NCBI WGS metagenome assembly OJNH01 (sample SAMEA2452136, study PRJEB22498) | human gut metagenome | biome: human feces; feature: human gut; material: feces | place: Australia | collected 2012
GGGTCCACAGATCCAGCCGCTTTTCTGTGAGCCACGGCAGCGCGGCATCCGGCTCCTTTGCCAGTGCCGTGGCGAAATACCATGCCCGCATCATATTGATATAGTATTCCGTGCTGCGCACATCGGCCACCCATTCCAGATATTCCGGCCGGAATGCATCATCCAGATAATAGCGCATCAGCATACTGATACCGAACCGGATGGTATATGCATGGTCGGATTCCATCCATCGGTATACTTCATCTATAAATGTATCCAGATGTTTCTTCACTACCTTGACCGCAAGCATATCGCAGGTCGCCCAGTTATCAATATACGGAAGAAAACGTTCCAGTTCTTCCAGACATATGTCATAGTCTTTAATCTGTTCGATCAAAAGTCCGTGCAAATTATTTTCTTCGTAGTACTGATGTGGCAGTATCTGCAGATATTCTTTTGCTTCATCCGTTTTTCCATACTTCTTCGCAAATACACGAAGTGCCGGCGTCCGGACACCGATGATCTTTTCTTTGTTGACTGTCGGCATTAGTTTTGCATGGAAGTCGCGGTATTTTAAGTCTTGCAACTCAAAAAGACGGGTTTGTACGTTGGTTATGATTGTTGTTTTATTCATATTTTCATCCTTGATTCTTATATTTCCCATGTCAGGCATATGATCTTTTTATTTATTATATCGCTGTTGCGATACAATTTCTATTGTTTTAAACGCATTAAACAGCACTTCTCCTCTTTTTTCTTGCAAAAAAAACTCTCACACAAACCCCCACAATCAATCCAACAACAATTGTCGCCCAAAGCGACATCTGTTCCGACATCGGCAATGTTCCCCATTCATCTTTGCGCAAAAAGAACCATAACATATAACACAGGAAATAAATCACTGAAAACACCCCTTCGATCCAGGGATTCGAATATCTCAGCTTCCTTTCCGGGATTTTCTTATCCAGATAATATGCAGCAAAGAACAGTGCACCCCATACAGCCCAGCATATAATATTCACACACATAGGTCCGTGTGAAAAAAGAGGAACCTGCAATACCGCAACCGCTGCAATTCCTAATATATATATGATCATCTGAATTAACATTTAATTCTGGGCTAACTAAATCCTTTACTGAAACCGTTCTAATTAATTCTTTTTTTATAAATAAATATTTATATTCTAAAGTATATTTTACAGTATATTCACCAAATTTACTTGTATCTACATCAGATTTTACCTTAACTTTATTCTTAATATTTTTACCATTTAAAACAGCAACAAAACCGGGTTCCTCATAATTTGCATTTAAATCTAAGTTCATTATTTTTTCGCCATTTAAATAAAATGTTGCATTATTATAAATATTTCTTACACTTAAATACATTAGAAAAAATAAAATAAAAAAAAGAAGTATTATTAAAATCTTGATAACAATAATATTTTTCTTTTCCCCTTTTTCCACTTATACCACCTATTAACAATGATAACATATTATAATTAAAAAAAGAATACTAAATATAATTTTTCAACAAATAAAAATTAAAACTAATTTTAAAGAAAGCTTATTCACTTACGGATATATATATTATTAATAATAAAAACTATAGTTTTTTTATTATCTTTAACATATTATTTAATAAAATTTAATTTAACTTATTCTATAATGACCTATAATATCATTACGATATTCTAATATATCTTCTTCATAATATCTTTGATAAGGATTAGCATGATGAATTATAAAAGAAATACCTTTTTTATTTCTCTTATCAGATACTATGCCAATATGATTTTTAAATACAACAATATCTCCACCTTGCCATTCTTTTATCTTATTAATATCATTTGTTAAAACAATCGCATTATTGTCTAAATATACTTTTAAATTTTGTACTCTTCTAAAATCAATATTTTTATCTATAACATCAATATCATATAAATTTCTATTTGATTTTATATGTTCATTTACTAAATTCATTAAATCATAACCTGCGCCTTTTAATCCAAATGCAACAACATCGGTACATACACCATATTCATCATTTGGATAACCTGTAGCATAATATTTACTTTTATATTTAGGATTTGTTTTTATATAATTCCTTACATTATTTAATATATCAGTTTGATCATCTATGCCATCATTATCTTTATCAATTTTACTTATATAAGTCTTAATATTAAAATCTTCATTAGTATATTTTTTATGTGGAATATAATTAAAACAATATAATGCATATAAAACAACAATTATTAATACTATTAAAAAATTTGTCACAATAATTAATATTTTCTTTTTCATAAATTCTCCATTTCAACAAATTACTATTTATCTATTAAACAATTCTTATTTCAATAAGGAAATAGCATATTTATCATAATTATTAAAATCTGAATGACTTTGTTGTAAAAATTCTTTATAATGTTTTAAATAATCATTTGCAGATTCAAAATCATATTTAAAATTTTTATTTATCTCTTTACATAGTAATGCCTCAATATAACTTTTTAGTCCATTATTAGCATTTGTTTCGATTAAATCTTTAATTGCATATTCAAATGTTTCTTTTGGATGATTTAATAGTTCATTATATTCTTTTTGACTTGTTTTAATATAATCAAACGGATTTGATGATGTATGAGGTCCATTATTAACTATTGAATCTATTATACTAGATACATTAATTCTTGTGTTTTTAGATTTTTCACCTTGTTCAAACTTTATATATTTTGAGTTTACTATATTTTTCTTAAACCATTTTTGTTCTTTTTTACTATTATCAATTAATCCCACAATAACAACCTTATTTCTTTCATCCACATAATTATAACTATAATTATTATATTTTTCTGTACCATTTTTTTGAAAATAATCAATTATTTTATTATTAATATTATTTAACTCTTCAATACTTACATTTGTTTTTGTTTCACATCCTGTTAAACATAAAATCACAATTCCACATAATAAAATAGTTAAAATTATTTTTTTCATAATTAAAGCCTCCACATCTACCTTCATTTATAGTTATTATAACATAAAAGAAAGCAGTTTCTTATAAAAATGCTTTCTTATTAATTATCTTCAAGTATTATTTGACCATCCATAATTGGTATATTTGGGAAACTAGCATCCATTAATGTAAAGTTTCTCTCAGGTGCACTTGGATTTTCTATTTCAACAACTTGTGATTCTGTTGTCATAACAGTTGATTTAACTACAGTATCAAATGTATGTCCTCCATCACCAGATATTTGCTTATAATATATTGTAATATTTCCTGATGCAGAAAATGGGACATTATTAAATACAGCATTACCATCTTGATTAGTTACTATTTCTGAACCTATTATATTTCCTACATTATCAGTTCTAACAAATTTTGCACCAACAATTTGTACACCAGTATCAGGATTTCCAGTATCTGTAACATGAAGTGTTAAAGTTCCTTTAGCACTTATAGTAAATGCATATGTATCAGTACTATCTATAATATCAACACTTGTTGGATTTAAAGTTGAAACATCATAACCTTCTACAACAGCAGTTGCCTTATATGTTCCTGTAACAAGTTCAATACTTCCTTTACCATTTGTTATTGGGATTGTATGTCTTGCCATAATATTATCTTTCCTCCTTCTATTTTCATATTAGGATAATTTCTATCCTTTAATAAAACTGTAATAAGATGTTCTTTTCTTTTATTATTACCAATATTTATACAATAAGTTTTATTACTTTTTGCTATTAAAGGTACTATTATTATTACTAAATTAGAATATATTATTAATCTATAAACCTCATTATCACATATTGGTATTTTTATTTTTCCAAAATTATCAGTCATTCCCTCAAAAACAATCTTATTACATTTATCCTTTAACTTAACTTTTATATTATTTGACTTTATACTCTCATTACCACATAATTTAATATAAATATAATCCTTTTTCATAACTCACCTCATTACAATATATTTTATGAACTAATTTTATTTTTTGTAAAGGCATTACTCTTCTATACTCCATATTATTAAAGTCGAGTAATCTTCATCCTCAAGTAAATTATTACTTGGTTTTAAAAATAATCCTTTATCAATTGAAAAGGTAACATTACTTACACTTACATTTCCACCATTATCACTTGATTCAAATATCATCTCTTTATTTGTTTTTAATAATATTTCTTTATTATCAAATTTTTTAAAAAATAATGAATCTATTAATATTTTTCCTTCTTTTTCTATCATTGGATTTGTAAAATATAAATATAATTTCCAATTAGAACTATTAACTCTACTATCAACAACAGTTATTACTGTTTTATTTTTTTTAGGCAAAATAATTGGATTCAGAGAAGATGGTATCATATTAAATGGAATATTTTCTGTTACTTTTAAAAGAGTTAATTCTCCCATAAATGGTACTGTAACTTTTCTTTCGTTATAGCAACTATTTAAACAAGATGTTATTTTAACATTTGTATTATCAGGTATAACAGCATCAATACTTGCTTCAAATAAGCCATTTTCATCTGCTTTAGCTGTTAGAACTTTATTACTATATTCTATCTTAACATCCGAATATGGTATAGTATGCCCCGATATAGCATTTATAGAATCATTAATTGGATGAATATTTGTTTTTATAAGTCCTATAGTTAATATTTTTATATTTTGAAATCTAAAACTATTTATATCTGATAATGAACCTAATTCACTTTCTGTAAAATTATGTGATGTTACCGTTGTACTATCTTTATTAAATATACCTGTAATTTGTGCTGGATTATTCTCTTTATACCAATAAAAAGCAGGTGTATCATCAATTGTGCAAGCATCAAGATAATCAAGAGCATATATCCACATATTTATTCTGCTAAATTTAAATATAAAATCAACAGGATTATTTGTATATATAACATTTGCATTTTTTGTATATATATTTATATATTTTGGATTATCTAAGATAAATTTTTGATTTGTACCTTTAAAATAAATATTATAATTATCAGTTGGAGTGCTCATATACGTATTTATTACTGATAAGCTTGCGCCTTCTTTAACCGTAAAATTACCAAATACATTCCACATTGGAACTCTTTGATGACTTTTTTCTATAAATGTAAATTTTGACATTTCTTCTATTAAAACATTTCTAGCACCATGTGTTGTTGTTATTGCAAATCCATTACCAGTAGTTAAAAGGAATTCTGCTCCATGACCTACTATTAAATCTAATCTATTAGTTCCATTCATAAGTTCTTTATCAGTTGTTATATTAACATTACTATTAGGAATAATTTTAATATAAGATGGTATAACATCATTAAAAAAGAAAACAGTATTTTTATTTGAACTACTTGAAATTGTTGTATTTCCTCCTATTAAAATTCTATTAGAATCACATACTTTTTGTGCTGATACACTATTAGTATCTTCTACATTTATAATAGAATCAATAATTTTAGTTGTTCCATAATAATTACATGAAAGTTCTATTCCATTAAAATTTATATTATTATATTCTACTACCACACTAGAATAATTTGGATGAGATGGAACATATATTACCCCATAACCATGTGAAGATACTATATTCATATTTTTTAATATAATTTTTTTATTAGTAGTACTTACCTTTATAACTTCTGATTCTAAACTCAAATTATTTGTATAAGTATATTTAACATTGTTATAAGTCCCATCAATAATAACTTTGCTTTTTTTATTATTTATAACAAATCCACTTGTTACTGTAATATCATTACCTAAATATACATAATTATAGTTATTTTCTTCACTTAATACTTGTTTCAATTCATCATTATTATTTACTACAACAGTATTATCATTTATTATTTGCATATTATCACTTTCCTTTACTATAAGTTATTCACTAGATAAAACTTAGCATAATTAATTCATAACAAAAAGAGTAGAATTTTCTACTCTTAATGTATTTTTATAACACTTAACATTGCATTTGTACTTCCATTAAATGATATATTGACATTCATAGATGATTTTACATTTAATGTAATAAGATCATCTTTATTAAGTGATACAATTGTTGAACTATTTATACAATTAACTATTTGTGCTTGAAATTCACTAGTTGTATTAGTGGCAGGTAAAAGTAAATCATTTGCCTTTACAGACATAGTTAATGAACACTCTTCATTTGTTCCACCGCATAATGTATAAGAAACAAGATAAACTCCGTTTTCTTTTATTTTAATTGAATTATTATCAGGATATTCAGTAAATAATGCTACTCCTTTTTCTGGCAAAGGAATCACTGTATCTGTTGCTTGTGGTAAAGTTATTTGTGTTTCTGTCATTAAATATCGCATTCCATAAGAAGATGTAAATTCTGTTCCAGGTGGACCTGCAGGACCTTGTGGTCCTCTTGGTCCAGTTTCTCCTTTATCCCCTTTTTCTCCTTTTGGAATAAAAAATGCTAAATGATGGACCCAATTTTCAAAAGTATCCATAACTTCTGCTGGTTCACCTGGTTCAATAGTTTCTGTTTCATCTATTGCAATATGTTCTGTTCTACCAATTTCACCAGGAAGGCCTCTTGGTCCAGTTTCTCCTTGTTCTCCTCTTGGCAATTTAAAATCTAAAACTACATCTATTGGTGTACCACTGTTTACGACTTCTGCTTCTTCATTTGGTTCAATAGTTTCAACATTACCAATTTGAATAGTTGCTGGACCTTGATCCCCTTTTTCTCCTTTTATTCCTTGTGGTCCAATATCTCCTTTTTCTCCTTGCGGTCCTGTTGGTCCTTGTAATCCAATTTTTCCTTCTATACCTTGTTCTCCTCTAGGTATTTTAAAATTCAAAATAACATCTTCATTTGTTCCTACATTTTCTACTTTAGCTTGTTCTTTATTTTCTACAGTTTCTGTAATACCAATTTTTATAGTTGAAGGCCCCTGAATTCCTCTTTCACCTTGAATACCTTGATCCCCCTTTGGTCCTGTTGGCCCTTGTATATAACATTTTTTACATTTTTTATTTTCTTCATCTATTTTTTTCTTTATTTTTTCGAAATCATCATTACAATTATTATACATTTTTACCTCCTTTTTACATTATATTAATTAAATGAGCATTTATGATTAACAAAAAAAGTACTTTTTAACTATAAAAAAACTATAAAGTTTTTGAACTTTATAGTTTTATTTTACTAATTCTTCTAATTTTTTAGCAAGCATTTCTCTGCTCATAGCTGGATTTGCTTTACCTCTAGTTTTCTTCATTACTTGTCCTACAAAGAAGTCTAATATTCTAGGATTTTCTGGATCATAAGTTTTTGCTTGATTTAAATTTTCATTAATAACTTCATCAATAACACTTTCAATTTCTGATGAATCTGTTATTTGCATCATACCTTCATCCTTAACTACTTGTTTAGGTGATTTTTTATCTTCTAAACATTTATAGAATACATCTTTACCTTGTTTACTAGATATTGTTTTTGATTCTATTAAATCAATTAATTCTTTTAAATCTTCTTCTGTCATAGAAAAATCTTTAATTGATATTTCATTTGTATTTAAATATGAAAGTATCATACCATTTATCCAGTTTGCTGCTTGTTTTACATCACAACCAATTTCTACTGTTTTTTCAAAATAATCACTAATTGGTCTTTCTTTAACTAATATATTTGAATCATATTCACTAAGACCATATTCATTCATATATTTTTTCTTTCTGTCATAAGCAAGCATTGGAATACTTTTTCTTATTTCATCAAGCCATTCTTTACTTAATTTAAATTTTGGAATATTTGGTTCAACAAAATACTTATAATCAACAGCATCAACTTTACTTCTCATTGAAATTGTTGTACCTGACTCTTCATCCCATCTTCTTGTTTCTTGAACAACTTTATCATATTCTCCATTATCTTTTAAATGGCTTTGTCTTTTGATTTCATAATTAATTGCATCTCTTACTCCACCAAATGAGTTAACATTTTTAATTTCTACTTTTGTTCCCCAATTATTAGGATCATTTTCATCTTTATCAGGATCCATAATAGATACGTTTACATCGCATCTAAGTTGTCCTTTTTTACTATCTGCTTCAGATATATCTAAGTATTGATAAACACTTCTCATGTGTTCTAGAAAAGCAACTGCTTCATCTGATGAATGAAAATCTGGTTCTGTTACAAGTTCAAGAAGTGGTACACCTGCTCTATTATAATCTATTGTAGTTGTATCAAATAAGTGTTCTGAAGATGCAGCATCTTCTTCTAAGTGTAAATTATTTACTCTAACACTTTTTTCTTCACCATTACATTCATATTCTACATGTCCATAAATACCTACTGGAATTGGTTTTGTTTCTTGTGTTAATTGAAATCCTTTTGGTAAATCTGGATAATAGTAATTTTTTCTTTCAAAATACATATATTCAGGTTGTGAACAATTAAGTACCATACTTGTCATTAAAGCCATTCTTACAGCTTCTTTATTTACAACTGGAAGAATTCCAGGAAAAGCCATATCTACTGGTCTTATATTAGAATTTGGTATTTGTGAGTAATCATTTTTTGCACTTGAAAATACTTTTGAATTTGTTTCACTTATTTCACAGTGCATCTCTAAACCTATTTTTGCTAAATACTTACTCATTCTTTTCACCTCCTGCGATTTGTCCTTTATAAGGCATTGCGCTTTCTAAAGCATATGCAATATTTAAAACATTAGCGTCATCATAACAATTACCTGTAATATTTACACCTACTGGCATATTACTTACAAATCCATTTGGTATTGTTATAGATGGGAATCCACCAAAATTGCCTATTTGAAGGTGTTCTTCTAATATTTCTGTATCTTTAGTTAAGATATCTTTTGAACCATCTAAGTGTTTTGCTGGTCCTGATCCAACTGGAAGAATTACAGCATCATAATCTTTAAATAATTTCTTCCATTCATCTACAACAAGTCTTCTTACTCTTTGTGCATTTCTAAAATATCTTTCTTGATTTTGTGATTGAAGTACATATGAACCAATTACAAATCTTCTTTTTATAAGTGGTGAAAAACCTTGTGTACGATAATTTTTTACCATTTCTATCCAGTTTTTACCTTCTGCTCTAGGTCCAAATATTATACCTGTTAAGTTAGACATATTACTTGTTGCTTCAGCACATGATATAACAACATATACTGCTGGTACAGCACTTAATAATGTTTTATCTACTGATACTTCATCTACTTCAAAACCTAGTTCTTTTGCTTTTTCAATTGTCTTCATGAAATTACTTAAATGTTCTTTTAATTCTTCTGTAGCATTTGGATAATTATTTATATCACATATTTCTTTTACATAACATAATTTTTTACCCTTTACGTTACCAGTTATAGATTCTCTTAAATGTATATCACTTGAATCCCAACTAGTCATATCATTTTTATCTATACCTTTCATTTCATCTACTACTATTGCAGCATCTTTTACACATCTTGTAAGTACTCCAAGGTGATCTAAGGATGATGCGAATGGAAATAATCCATATCTACTAATCATTCCATATGTTGGTTTATATCCTACTATACCACAGTAAGCTGCTGGTTTTCTTATTGAATCTCCTGTATCTGACCCTGTTGCATATGGATAAACGCCTGCGGCTACTGCTGCTGCAGATCCAGATGAAGATCCTGCACACATTCTTGTTTTATCCCATGGATTAGTTACTACACCAGTATGACATGTTGTTCCTGTTCCACCCATACCAAATTCATCCATGGCTGTTTTATTTATAAGTACCGCTCCTGCATTATTTAACTTTTCTACAGCAGTTGCATTAAAAAATGGTACATAATCTTTAAGTGTATTAGATGATCCAGTTGATAATATTCCTTTTGTAGAATAGTTATCTTTAAGACCATATGGAATACCACTTAATAAATTATCAGTTACTTCTTTTTCTTCAATATTATCTAATATTGTTACAAATGCATTATTTTCTTCTTCTACTTTTTTAGATAATTCTAATGATTCGTCTATTAATTCTCTTTCTGTTACTTTACCTTCTTTTAAAAGTTCATGTAATTCTTCAATACTCTTATTCATATATTTCATTTTATTCCACCACCTTTGGAACTTCTACTTCTCTACCATTATGCATATCACAGTTTGATAGTAAATCATCTATTGGTACTGATTCTTCAGCTACATCTTCTCTAAGTTCATAAACGAAATCATCTAAAGTATGTGTCATTGGTTCTACATTTTCAATACCTTCTATTTCATTTATCGTATTTATTGTTTCATCTATTATCTCAAATTCATCTAATACCATTTGGTTTTCTTCGCTCGTTAAACCAATTAGTAATTTATCTGCATAGTCATCTACCATTTCTTTTGTAAATTTTGTACTCATGCTAATCCTCCTTTTTTAACACTATTTTGTAAATTTCAAAGCCTTGTTTCTTTTTTTAACAACAATTAAAATTTCTTCACTATCCATATTAATTATCTCTTCTTCATTCATATTTAAATAATCAGCAAGTAATCTTTTTGAATATATATCAACGTTCTTTACAGCTCTTGCTATATCAAATTGTGGAGTTGAAAGAACAGTTTCATAATTGAATTCAAGAGAAATATTTTTATCACCACTTAGATATTTTTTAAACTTTTCTTCAATTTCCTCATCTTGGAAAGTTACTGTCAAATTTCCTATATATTCACCATTAAAATATCTTTGAAGTATTTTTATAATTTCTTCATCCTGTAAACTCATTGAATCAATTTTATTTATATCGTTATCATTTATATCCTTATTACCACTTTTCAATGTTGATTTCCATGCTGATAACTTAATTAAACGATTAATATAATAACTTATTTTTAAATGGTTACTTATCCTAGTTAATCTAGATTTTTTTCTATTCTGTATTTCATCTACTATTTTTTGATATTCCATTTTTGATGCTTTATCAATATATTCATCTGTATAACCTTCGCTTAATAATTCTTCTCTTATTGTCATATTAATCCTTCTTTTGTTTTATTAATACTAAGCCCTTTTTTTGACTTTGCATTTCAATATTATCTGTTTCTTCAGAAAAGACTTGATTTTCTCTTTCTTGTTTTATTCTTTTTAAGACTTCTAATCTAATTTTTTCTTGTTCTATCTGATTTTCATATTCTAATATGCTAAAAGTATTATCTATAATATTTTGTTCACTATCACTTATAAGTTCATCAAGATTTTCATTATTGTCTTGTTTTTCTAAATCTTTTCTTATTTCTTTTTCAAATTTTAATCTTTGTTCATATGATTTAACATCTAATAATAAATAATTTTCTTTATAAACTAATATTTTTGCTTCTTTTAGTGCATTTATAACCTCATTCATATCTAAAGATAAATCTACATATGGATATTTTTCTTTTATCTTTAATTTTCTTTTTTCACTATTTTTTCTAAATAATTCGAAAAAATATCCAAAATATGCAACAACCTCAGAACAAAGTACTAATGCGGTAATTTCCTTACTACTTGTAGCCAATATAGTAATAACTGGAATAACAAGGCAAATTCCGCCACCTATTAATATTTTTCTTATAATTTTTTTGATTTCATCGCCTGTCATCCAATCTTTTGTATATAATTCAACATACCCCTTATAATTATTCTCATTTATTTCTAAATGTTTTTCTTTTTTCATATTAGTCCTCTATATCAATTTTTATTCCTAATTCCTCTAATTGTTCATCATCAAGTACGCTTGGTGAACCCATCATATTATCTGCACCTGATGCACTTGCTGGGAATGCTTGAACTTCTCTAAGGTTAGGTTCATCATTTATAAGCATTAATATTCTATCTATTCCTGGAGCCATACCTCCATGAGGTGGTACACCATATTTAAATGCTGTAAATAAACTATTAAATCTCTTTTCAACATCTTCTTTTGTATATCCTACTACTTCAAATCCTTTTACTAATGAATCTAAATCAGTATTTCTAATTGCTCCTGATGCCATTTCATTACCATTACATACAAAGTCATATTGGTAAGCAAGTATATCATCAATATTTTCTTTTTCATATTCTTTTATACCATTATGTGGAAGTGAGAATGGATTATGACAGAATTCATATTTTTTAGTTTTATCATCATATTCAAACATAGGGAAATCATTAACAATACATAATTCTAATTTATTAGGATCAATTAATTCTAATTTTCTTCCTAGTTCATCACGAATAAGTCCAGCAAATTTTCTTGCTACATTAAGTCTCTTATTTGCAATAAAGAACATTACACTATTTTCTTTCATATTAAATTCTTTTATTAAGTTTTCTCTTTCTTCTTCACTTAAGAATTTATCAATAGGTCCTTTTAGACTTCCATCACTCATAAGTGTGATATATCCAATACCAGGCATTCCTATACTACTAGCATAATCAACTATTTCATTAAACCAACTATTTGGCTTTGTTCCTATATCATCTACTACTATTACCTTAATAATACTTCCTTTAAATGGTCCAAAACTAGTATGTTCTAATACTTTACTAGCATCTTTTATTATAAGTGGATTTCTAAGATCTGGTTTGTCTGATCCATATGAATCCATTGCTTCTTTGTAAGCTATTCTTCTAAATGGACGAGGTGATACTTCTTTATTAGAAAATTTAGAAAATACATCATAGAATATTTCTTCACCAACTTCTAAAACGTCATCTTCTGTTACATAACTCATTTCCATATCTAATTGATAAAATTCTAGTGTTCTATCTTTTCTACTATCTTCATCTCTAAAACAAGGTGCTACTTGGAAATATTTATCTACTCCACCAACCATTAATAATTCTTTATATATTTGTGGTGCTTGTGGTAACGCATAAAATTTACCTTTAAACTTTCTAGATGGTACTACAAAGTCTCTTGCCCCTTCTGGTGATGATACAGTAAGTATTGGTGTTTGTACTTCTGTAAAACCTAAATCATACATTTTATTTCTTAAATAATGAAGTACATCACTTCTAAGTTTAATATTATTTGATATTTTTTTACTTCTCATATCAAGATAACGATATTTAAGTCTAACTTCTTCATTTACTTCTTGCATTCCATCTATTTCAAATGGTAATGTATGTGCTTTTGGTGATAATACTTCTAAACTTTCACATTTTATTTCTATTTCACCTGTTAATAGTTTTGTATTAACTGTTTCTTCATCTCTTCTTATTACTTCACCAGTTACTTTTATAACAGTTTCTTTGCTTACTCCTTCTAACATACTTTCATCATGTACTACAACTTGTGTAATTCCAGCATGATCTCTTAAATCTAAGAACATTACTCCACCATGGTCTCTTATTGTTTGTACAAAACCAGATAAAACTACATTTTTACCTAAGTCATTAATTGTAAGTTCACCACAAGTGTTAGTTCTATACTTATTTACTTTCATTTTCATTCTCCTCCTATAAAATAAAAAAACAGTTATCATCCCTAAAAATAAAGGGACGAATAACTGTTATATCCGTGGTACCACCCAGTTTATCATATTTCTATGATCACTCATTAAAGAATAACGCATCTTTTTTCTCGCGCTTTTTCCTACTATTATTTCAGAAAAAGAACTCCGAAGTGTTCTTTCATATTAATATCAGTATCCATTCTCACCATTTAGGACTCTCTTTTAAAGCATCTTAATATTACTTTTCTTCATCAACGTTTTTGACTAGTAATATATTATCATAAGTAAAAATCATTGTCAATCATATATAGTATATGTATTTACATTAATTTCTATCATTTTTTATATTCTTTTTCCAGCATCTAAAATAAAATTAGATATTATTAAGTTATTTTATCCTCATTACTTAAATATACTATAAACTAACAATAATTTTTACTATTATATATATTCTCTATTAATATGATAAAATCCTCTAAATTTATAATAAAAGATAAAATAAATTAATATTTTATCTAAAACAATTGTCTTCTTTTAAACGTTTTTATAAGTTTTTTTGTATTAGTACTATCTTCTAAATTTAAATTAAGACTTTCTTTATCCACAAATATATTATTTTCTTCTGTAGGTTTTATTCCTAATATTTGCTTTTCTTTTATCCAATAATAATTATCATTTTCAAGTCCTATAAGGATTTGGTTTTCAAAAGCATCAGAAATATTATTTATTTCAACCCCTTCTATCATAGATCCTATCTGAAAAAGTGAAACAATTGAAATATCTCCATCTTTAAGATAATCAAAAAATCTATTTTTCATACAAACTTTTACTGTACCTATGTATAATTTTGCCATTATTCCATCTCCTAAAAATTTTATTTCATATTAATATCAGTATCCATTCTCACCATCTAGGACTCTCTTTTAAAGTATCTTAATATTACTTTTCTTCATCAACGTTTTTTGTTTGCAAATATATATTATCATAAGTAAAAATCATTGTCAATCATATATAGTATATGTATTTACAGAAATTATATTGATTTTTCCATGACATTTTTATAAACATCTATAAACTTAATATAATCATCTATATCAATTGAACCAATCTTGAATAAAATATTTTCTCTAGGTATATTATACAATACATCACACTTTACTATACTATCACATAATAACCCATTTAATTTACTTTTCTTTAATAATTCATTATATTGATATTTAGATAGATTTTTTTGTTTATAAACTCTAGATGATATTATTAATCCAAAATATTCTATAGAAACTAATTCGTTCATTTCTTTATCTATTATTACAAATAAATGACCATTTCCACTAGAACCATCTTTATACTTATACTCTGAAACAAAAACAATATCACCAATTTCATAGTTGTTCTTTTTTATTTTTATATTATTTACAAAAATAATTAGCCTTTCCTTTATGCTTTTCTAATTCTACAGGATTATTTTTAAAAGCATCTGTACACGGTCTTATAATCTTTTTATCTTTTGCTTTTTTAACTATATTTTTTACATCATCTAAAATAGAATCAGATATAATTAAGTTATTTTCTTTATTTTTCATAAAACCTCCTTGTTTGCTCAATTATACTATAAATTAACAATAATTTCTACTATTATATATATTCTCCGTTTGAATTAGAAAATCCCCTAATTTTTTGTAAAAAAAATAAAATAAACTAATTATTTTATCTTTTAAGTGCTAATTCTTTTGTATCCCTTGTTCATACCAAGAATAATTATTTAAATTAATTTCATCGCTATTTAAATCTAATCTTGATACTATATCATTAATTTTATTTTCCAGTAACATTATATAATAATATAAAAGAAAAAACAATCTATAAAGATTGTTTTAATTATCAAATGGCGCTCGATGTAGGACTCGAACCTACGACCCAACGGTTAACAGCCGTTTGCTCTACCAACTGAGCTAATCGAGCACTTATCAGTTGACAATAACAATGATATCATTACTATTCGTTTTTGTCAACATGATTTTTTTATTTTTTTATTTTTTTTGCATAATATATTCTATTATATAGTCTGCAGCACCTTCTACACCTAATGAATCAACATTAATCATTAAATCATAATTAGATGGATTATATAATGAAGAACCTGTATAATAACTATAATGTTTATCTCTCATTTTATTTATTTTTTCTATTTCCTTTTTAGCTTTATTTTTAGGAATATTATAGTATTTTATTGCCCTTTTAATTTTATCTTCTTCACTACTATATAAGAATATTTTAATTGTATCTTTATTATCTTTTAATACATATGGTGCACATCTACCAACAATTACACATGACTCTTTTGATATATTTTTTATTACTTTTTCTTCTGCGATAAATAATTTATCATCATTATTATATTCAAAACTTCCAAGTACTCTATGCTTTTGTTCATTTTCTTTAATAAATTCTTCTGATAAACCTGTTTCTTTATTTACTTCACTAATAAATGCTTTATCATAAAATTTAATACCTAATTTTTTAGAAATTATTTCACCAACATATCTTCCTCCACTACCATATTCTCTTGATATTGCGACTACTACCCTTTTGTTTAAAACTGGTTTTAAATTTTCATTATTATATATTATTTCATTTTTTTGTGTCATATTTTCTAGTTTTGTAATTTTCTTATATTCTGAAGTAAATACAAATATTACAAATATAAAACATACTGTATCTGCGATTGGTCCTGCATATAACGCACCATAAAGTCCATAAAATTGACATAATATAAGTGCTAGTGGAATAAATAATATTATTTGTCTTGCAAAAGAAACCATTGTTGCTTTTTTTACATTACCTAATGATTGAATAGTTATTGATGAACACATTTCAAATGAATTAAGTGCGCATACTAGTAAGAATATTTTACAGAAAGCAATTGCAAACTCCATAAACAATTTATAATCATCTGATGATTTATTTATAAATATTGATACTATCTTTTCTGGGAAAATATATATACATAAATTGAATATTATACCTATAACAAATCCAGTAATCATTACTTTTCTTAATGTTTCTTTTACTCTTTTATAGTTACCAGCACCATAGTTAAATCCTATTATTGGTTGTGCACCTATTGCAAGTCCTAATATAAGCGATACATATAAACTATTTATTTTAGATATTACACCATATACAGAAAGTGGAATATCTTTTCCAAATTTACTAGTTAATGCATATTTATTCATTATATTATTCATAACTACAAAAAGCGCAAATACTGTCATTTGAGTTATAAATGAAGATAACCCAAGTGATAATGTTTTTAATGTACATTTTCCTATTTTAAAATCTTCTTTAGATATTTTTACACTTTTTATTTTTGAAATATAGAAGAGTGCTATTACAAATGATACTATTTGTCCTATTACAGTTGCTATAGCACCTCCTGCGACACCCATATTAAATGTAAATATAAATATTGAATCTAATATAATATTTAAAATTGCTCCTACAAGTAAACAAATCATTGAATATTTTGGTGAACCATCTGCTCTAATTATTTGAGATAATCCTGAATAAATAATCATAAAAAAAGAACCAAATACAATTATTCTTCCATATGTAATTGCAGATGAATAAACATTTTTAGTGCATCCAAAAGCATATACTAAGTTTGGAAGTAATAACTCAAATATAATTACTACTAATATTGATATTATAAAAAGTAATGTTATAGATGAACCAATACTTTTTTTAGCCTCATCTTTTTTACCTTCTCCTAGTCTTAAACTAAGATTTGCAGCAGCACCATTACCTACTAAACCTGCTAATGCATTACATATTATTATAATAGGAAATATAACATTTGTTGCGGCATTTCCTATTATTCCAACACCTTTACCAATAAATATTTGATCAACTATATTATAAATTGAATTTATAATCATACTTATAATACAAGGTACTGAAAACGCTAAAAGTAATTTTCCTATCTTTTCTTTTCCTAAATCTAACTCTTTTTTCATAAAAACTCCTTCCTTTTTTTGAGCAAAAAATAACGTAAATCCAAAAGCTTGGACTTACGTTTTAACTGCTCAGCCGTGAGTAATTATAACACAAAAAATTTTTTTGTGTAAGTTTTTTTGTTAATTTTTTTATTTAACTACAATGCTTACAAGTTTTTTAGGAACAATTACTTCTTTTACTATTTCTTTACCATCAATATAATTTTTTACATTTTCTATTGATTTAGCAAGTTCTTTCATTTCATCATCACTAGTATTGGCATTTACTTCTATTTTACCTCTTACTTTACCATTTACTTGTACAACCATTGTAAATGTTTCATCAATGATTTTACTCTCATCGTAATCCTCTAATAATGATTTAGATAATTCTTCACCTAAATTATATTTTTCATTTAATTCTTCTGTTATATGAGGCGCAAATGGATTTAGTAATTGTAAGAAAATTCTATATTCTTTTTTAGTAATCTTTTTATTTGCATTAAATTCATTTAACATAGTCATAAGTGTACTAACTGCTGTATTATATTTTAAGTTTTCAATATCTTCTGAAACCTTTTTAATACCTTTATTTATAATTTTTTCATTTTCTTTAGAAATAATATCTTCATCTATTATTGTTTCACCTAAATTATATACTCTATCTAGGAATTTAGCACATCCATTAAGTGAATCTTCGTTCCATGCAGCATCCTTTGAATAATCACCTATAAACATTTCATAAAGTCTTAATGCATCCGCACCATATTTTTCAACCATTTCAGTTGGATTTACAACATTACCTTTACTTTTACTCATTTTACTTCCATCACTCGCAAGTATCATACCATGAGCAATTCTTTTGTAAAATGGTTCACTATAAGGTACTAGTCCTTGTTCATGAAGGAATATATTCCAGAATCTTGCATAAAGTAAATGTCTTGTTGCATGCTCCATTCCTCCATCATATAAATCAACTTGTCCCCAATATTTCATTTTATCCATTGAAACAAATTCTTTGTCATTATGTGCATCCATATATCTTAAGAAGTACCAACAAGATCCAGCCCAGTTTGGCATTGTATCTGTTTCTCTTTTAGCATGTCCGCCACATTTTGGACAAGTAGTATTTACAAAATCATCAAGAAGTGATAATGGACTTTCACCATCTTTTGTTGGTTCATAACTTTCAACATTTGGTAAAACTACTGGTAAATCTTTTTCATCTACTGGTACCCATCCGCATTTTTCACAGTGTACCATAGGAATTGGTTCACCCCAGAATCTTTGTCTACTAAATATCCAGTCTTGAAGTTTATAATTTGTAAATTTAGAACCTATTTTATTTTCTTCTAAATATTCGTACATTTTATTTAATGCTTCTTCTTTATTAAGACCATCAAGGAATCCAGAATTAATATGTACTCCATCACCAGTCATTGCATCTTCATTTATACAATAATTAAATGTATTAATATGTAACTCATCTTTTACTTCATTTAATATAGTGTCTTTTGTTACCCATTCAACATCAAATACTTCATCATCATCTAATTCTTGTGATTGTCTCTTATCTGAATTTAACTTAAAGAATAATCCTGTACTTTCTATTTCAAAATATTTATCTTTATTAAATGCATAATAATGATGATTAATTTTGAATGTTTCTTTTATAAATTCTAAATCATCATAACCAGTTTCTTCTCTTATTTCTCTAATTGCACAATCCAATGCACTTTCATTATTTTTTCTTGTGCCACCGATAAATAATCTTCCACCTTTATCTTTCCAATTTATTGTTAAATATTTATCATTTTTTTCATCATATACAACTGCAACAATACTATCTTTATGAGTTTCATTTTCATGAGATTTACCTGTTACTTCTTCTAAAACTTGAGTAATTTCAATACCAAATTTTTTAGCAAATTCATAATCTCTAGTATCATGTGCTGGGACTGCCATAATTGCGCCTGTTCCATAACCCATAAGAACATAATCACTAATATATATTGGTATTTCTTTATTATTGATTGGGTTAACCGCTGTTAATCCATCAATTTTTACACCAGTTTTTTCTTTAGTCATATCAGTTCTTTCTATATCTGATTTACTTCTTGCTTCTTTTTGATATTCTTTTACTTCTGAAATATTATTTATTTTATCTTCATATTTTGAAAGTATTGGATGTTCTGGTGAAATTACCATAAATGTTGCGCCAAATAATGTATCACATCTTGTTGTAAATACTGTTATTTTTTCATCTATTTCTTTTATATTAAAATCAACATGTGCTCCTACTGATTTACCTATCCAGTTAATTTGAGCTGTTTTTACTTTATCTAGTATTTCAGTGTCTTTAAGTCCATCAATTAATTTTTCTGAATAATCTTTCATTTTTAACATCCATTGATTTTTTAATTTTTTCTCAACAGGTGTATCACATCTAACACATTTTCCACCTTGTGAATCTTCATTAGATAGACCCATTTTACATTTAGGACACCAATTTATTTCTTTTTCATCTTTATATGCAAGTCCTGCATTAAAGAATTTTATAAATTGCCACTGTGTCCACTTATAATATTCTGGTTCACAAGTACTTATTTCTCTTGACCAATCTACAGAAAGTCCAAGGCTTTTTGCTTGACTTCTAAATACATTAATACATTTATGTGTCATTATAGATGGATGTTCATGATTTTTTATCGCATATTGTTCTGCTGGATTACCAAATGAATCAAATCCAAATGGAAATAATACATTTAATCCTTTACTTCTTTTAAATCTTGCTTGTACATCACTTGCTGTAAAACATCTTGCGTGTCCAACATGTAAACCTGCTCCTGATGGATATGGGAATTCAACAAGCATATAAAACTTTTTCTTACTTTTATCTTCTGTTACTTTAAAAGTTTCTTCTTTCTCCCACTTATTTTGCCATTTTTCTTCTATTTCTTTAAAATTATACATTTTCTTCACTCTTCCTTTCTAAATGTTTTAAATATTTTGCTAAAAAATAATATGTTACCCATATAAAAGGTACTATTAATACAAGTAATATTAAAAATTTATATATATATTTGTTTAATTTATATACTATCATAACCATAATAGTAAGCATTAATGAATTAACTAAATTCATTATTCTAAGTACCCTTTGGTATCCTATTTTTTCAGTATTTACTTTATAATAACCTTCTAATATTTTAATATCTGCTGATAAAGTTTTTTTATCATATACTAATTTTTTTCTTCTGTATAAAAAATAATAAAACAGATAAATCATTACAAAAAATATTATAAATAAAATAATAAATTCTTTCATACTTCACCTCTAAAACAAAAAAAATCTATGAAATGTAAGGACGACAATATCGCGGTACCACCTTACTTCATAGACTTACTATGCTCTTTAATTCCTTTAACGCAGGGAAATACGTTTAAGCTCCAAAACAAGTTCATAAATTTTTACTTATTAGTTTCCACCAATCACTAACTCTCTTTTAAAGTAAAATATTTACTACTACTTTTCTTCATCACTCATTACTAATGATTATAATATATTTATTTTGTTTTTTCAAGTACATTTTTATGATACAATAAAAAAGAGGCGATAATTATGTTTAAATATACACTTGATAATAAAAGATATCATACATTAAATTATTATTATCAAAAAAAATATGGATGTAAAGTATTTAAAGTTAGTTTAAATGCTCACTTTTCGTGCCCTAATATTGATGGCACTAAAGGATATGGTGGATGCATATACTGTGCACATGGATCTGGAGAATATTATGAAGATGATACTGATTTATTAACTCAGTTTAAAGAAGTTAAAGAAGTATTACATAAAAAATGGCCAAAAGCAAAATATATTGGATATTTTCAAGCAAATACAAATACGTATGCTCCACTTTCTGAATTAAAAGAAAAGTATGAACTAATACTAAAACAAGATAATATTGTAGGCTTAAATATCGCAACTCGTCCTGATTCTATTAGTGATGAAGTACTAGATTACTTGGAAGAACTTAATAAAAGAACTGATTTAGTTATAGAACTTGGTCTTCAGACCATACATGATAAGACTGCTAAATTAATTAATAGAGGAAGCACTCTAGAAGAATTTGAAAATTGCTTAAAAAAATTAAATGATAGAAATATAAATGTTGTTGTACACATTATTAATGGACTTCCTTATGAAACAAAAGAAATGATGATTGAAACTGCTAAATATTTATCAAATAAAAAAATTCTTGGTATAAAAATTCATATGCTTCATATATTGAAAGATACTAATCTTTTTAAATTATACTTAAAAGAGAACTTCCACGTTCTTACTAAAGAAGAATATGTAGATATTGTATGTGACCAGCTAGAATATTTAGATGAAAAAATTGTTATTAATAGAATTACCGGTGATCCTGATAAGGATGAACTTGTTGAACCTACTTGGCTTACTAAAAAATTTGGTGTTCTTAATGACATTGATAAAGAATTAAAAAGAAGAGATACATACCAAGGATTTAATAAAAGTATATTAAATAAGGTAAGGCAAATTATAGATAAGAATTTAAAAGAAAATGATATTGCAGTAGATATGACAACCGGTAATGGAAATGATACTTTATACTTATGTAATACTTTAAATAAAGGGTTTGTTTTTGGATTTGATGCGCAGAGTGCTGCGATTAATTGTACTGATAAATTATTAAAAAATCATAAAAAAGAAAATTATAAACTATTTAATGAAAGTCATGAAAATATAAATGTAACTTTAAAAGAATATAAAGGTAAAATAAGTTTAATACTTTTTAACTTAGGATATTTACCTAATGGTGATAAAAATATTATGACAAATCATGTAAGTACTGTTAATGCTATTAAAAATTCTTTTGAAATGCTTAATAATAAAGGAATTATACTCACAGTTATTTATCCACATGAAGAAGGCAAAAAAGAAGGAACATGCATAAAAAAATATCTAGAAGATAATAACATTAATTACAATGAATATCATAATACTGATAATATTAATGCACCATATTTAATAGAAATAAAACGAGGAAATTAATCCTCGTTTTTCTCACTTTTTAATAACTTTAATGCTCTATCCTTTTCTTTTTTAACCCTACTATATTGAAGATCTATTATAGAATCACATATTTTGTAATAATAAAATATTATTATATCTTTATATATATCTTCATCCGTTTTTCTAATTGCTGATTTATATTTTTCTTTTTCTTCTATAGGCACATAAATTGGTGGAATATTTGCAAGTTCAAATAACATATTTGTAAAACCCCTAATACATCTACCGTTTCCATCATAAAATGGATGAATTTTTAATAAATCAGTATTTAATATTACACACTCTTCTATGTATTTAAATAATTCATCAAAATCACTTGTACCATTAAGTTCTTTTCCTCTTTGAATTAATTCCTTTGTATACGATTTTAATTTTATTATTTCATATCTAATACATGACCATTCCATAAGATTTGCCATACTATTATTTATGTGTGCATCAGAATTTCTAAAATGACCTCCAAAATCTTTATTAGGCGCATATTTATATAATTGCTCATGAAGTTCTAAAATTGTATAAATATCCATCCTACTTGTATCATATCCATGTATAAAATTATACATTTCTCTTAGTCCTCTTCTCTCCCAAGAAGTATGTGCAGCCTCTACTTCATTTTCGTTATAAATATATTTTTTCATAAAAGATTTTTTTAATAAATCAAAGTTTACATCATCTGTTGCTTGGTAATAAAATTCTATAAGATTTTGTGGTAAATACTTATCTTTGCAATAGTTATCTTTATAACTTTCTAAATATTTTTTAAAACATTCATATAAAATAATCTTATCTTCTAATTTGTCTTGTTTTTTCATATACTACTTCCTTGATAATTATGATATCATAAAAATAAATAAAGTCAATAAAAAAACAATATCACTAAGACATTATTTTTCTATTACTTTCTTCATTTATATTACTTTTTTCATAATAACTATCAATTTTAAATAACAAGTTCTGACATTCATTATTTTCTACTCCATTGTTATCTAAATTATTTATCATATAGCTTCTATCAAAGTATCTAGAATCTACAAATGACTTTATCATTAAATCAGTTAATTTTGGCATTCTTTTTAAAATATCATCAATAGCTATTATAGGCATTGTTTTAATTGAATCTAATATTAATAATTCTGCTTCTGATATATTTAAATCATCAACAAAACTTTTATTAGTTTTTAAAATTGTTGCATAACCACTATACATAGCACAGTAATGTTTTTTTACTATATTTTTTAATAATTCTTTTCTAATATCTTCTTTACTTAAACTAGATATATAATTTCTAGCATCTTTATTTTTTGTAAAACCATTTGGGTTATCATGTAATGCATAATTTTCCAGTGCCGAAACTATATTTTCATAGCATGCATAATCGCCACCCTTTTCCATTGTCGTCAAAACAGAATAATCTATCATACTAAGTTCTGTACTCTTCATTTTTCTTCACCTATCTTATTGTAACACTTAATTATAATTAATTCATAATTAAAACTAAAATTTTACATTTTATTACAAAAAAAAGCAAGTTATCTTGCTTCTACAATTAATTTAATAGCTGTTCTTTCTTCTGAATCAATTAAGATATCAGTAAATGCTGGTATACATACTAAATTTTTACCAGATGGTGCGACAAAACCTCTTGCAATTGCAATTGCTTTAATAGCTTGATTTAATGCACCCGCTCCTATTGCTTGCATTTCTACTGATGATTTTTCTCTAAATACATTTGCAAGTGCTCCTGCAACTGAATTTGGATTTGATTTTGATGAAACCTTGATTGTTTCCATATTTCTTGCCTCCTTAGTATTACACTAAAGTATATGAAGAAAATAAAAAAATATTTACATTTTATAAATATTTTCAAAATTGTAGTTTATATGATAATGGTTCACATTGTATTCTATTCCTATATTTATAAGGATATATATTTACAATATCTTTTGTGTTTAAATTAGTTGAAATAACTAAATAATCTGTTTTTTTTCCATTTATTTTTCCAACACCCGGATCTTTAATAATATATCTATCAAAGATATCAAAATATGTAGGTTCAATATTTTCAATTTCTTCTTTTGCATAAGCTATTAAATTTTTAAAATTTACTTCTTCTTTAAAATTTTTTCTTCTTTTAACTATTGTTTCTAATACGCTTTCATTATAAACAACTATTTGAGATGAAAAATATGGAAGAAATTCATTTTTCAGTATTAAGTTTATCTCTGGATATTTTTCTTTATAAATATATCTTCTTAAAATTGCAACTTCTACTTCATTATCACGCACATATTCTTCTGGTATCAAACAAAAATACTTGTATGCTTCTTCATAATTTTCTTCTTTTATTAAAATTACAATATATTGTATAAGTGATTTTATCATTCCCTTTTCATATGAATCAAAAAATAATTCTTTAGATTTTTGATAATCCATTTTACTATTATAAACAATCCCTAAATAATATTCTATTTCCATATTATCCATATATCTTTTAGATATTTCAATTACTTCATCATAATTACCTTGTTTGATTAATATTTTTATATAAGAAATTATCGCATATTCTTCATCTGGATACATATGCATAAATTTTACTAATTCTCTTCTTGCAAAATCTATTTTTTCATTTCTAAGTAAATTTTCTATCGATTTATAATATTTTTTTCTTTTTAATCTTTCTTCACTTTTATTATTTTTCACAATATACCCCCATATAATAATTATTTTTCTTTTCATAATCAAGAGTTGTCTCTCTTCCATGACCTGGATAAATTATAATTTCATCATTATATTTATATATTTTGTTGAGTGAAAATATCATATCATTAAAATTTGAATATTCTAAATCCGTTCTTCCAATAGAATTTCTAAATAAAAAATCTCCAGTAAACATAATATTATCCTCGTAAAAATAATATGTAACTAAATCATTTCTATGACCAGGAGTATATATTACTTCAAATTTAAATTTATCTAATTCATATTTTGATTCATTAACATTAATTAAATTTTCATATGATATTTCATTATTTATATTATTATAAAAAAGAGGAACATTATATTTATTTAATACTTCTTCTAAAGCTCCTATATGATCAAAATGTGCATGTGTTATTAAAACAGCTACCACATTTAAAGATAATTTTTTTATTGTTTCATCAATTTTATGAAACTCATCACCAGGATCAACAATTATACAACTCTTGTCCTTGATAATTAAATAACAATTTTCTTCTAAATTTCCTACTACTATTTTTTTTACTACCACTTTACTTCACCTATTTAAATATATCTAAAATTTCTTCTAAAGATGTTATATTTTTAAATTTACAATTTCTTTCTTTTTCTTTTGTAAACTTTATTCCTATTCCTCCAGATTCTTCCCAATCTATTAAATTACCTGAATAATCATCAACAAGTATTGCACCTTTTGTTTGAGTCATTTTTGTTTTTGAAACTCCAGATGGAACAGGTATTATTGTTAAATCATTAGTAATACCATCTAAAAATTTAATTTTGGCTTTTGCTTCTTTAAGTGAATTTACATGTGTTAAAATTGATATATTAAATTTACCTGATTCACTTAGTTTTTTTATAGCATTTACACTATCATTTAAAGCAACAGAATCATCTATTAATTCTTCCCAATCTATCTTAGAAAATAATTTACTCATTTCTTTTGTTTGAGTTTTATAGTCTAAATTGAGTTGTTTAGCAAGTTTATAAACAGGAGGTAAAGTATCTAATATTACTCCATCAAAATCTATATATAAGTTTCTCATAAAATATCCTCCTCATTTTTTACTATATCCCAGTTTGGTAAATTTTTAAAAGTCATTACTTCTTTTGTAACTGGATGAGTAAATTCTAATTTATATGCATAAAGCATTATTTGTTTCTTATCTTGAAAACCATATCTTTGATCACCATATATTGGATGATTAATATTGCTTAATTGAAGTCTTATTTGATGATGTCTACCTGTTATTAAATTTATTTTTAATAAAGATAAGTTATCTTCTTCTTTTATTACTTTATATTCTAATATTGCTTCTTTTCCATTTTTTTCATCTATATATGAATTATGTGTTTTTTCATTTTTTGACATTTTATTTATAATTTTATCCTTCTTTTTATCTAAAATGCCATGAACTACTGCTAGATATGTTTTATGTATTTTATTAGTTCTAACTTCTTCACTTAGTCTTGATGCTGCTTTACTTGTTTTTGCAAATACCATAACTCCACCTACTGGTCTATCAAGTCTATGAACAAGTCCTAAATAAACATTACCTGGTTTATTATATTTTTCCTTTATATAATTTTTTATTATAGTAAGCATATCAAGATCATTTGATGAATCTGCTTGAACTGGAACATTATATGGTTTAATAACTACTATAATATGATTATCTTCATATAAAATTTTTAAATTATTCATCTTTTTCCCATCTTCCATAAATACCGCATGGTAAAACTAAGTCACTATTTTCCATAGGAAGACCAACTTCACCACTACTTATTTTACCTTCATGTTTTTTATTTATTGTAAGACTTAATATATTTTCAAGTACTTTTGGACTCATTCCTGTTGTATATGAATTAATTAAGAAAAATAATGGATCATCACTTAATACATCTTCACATAATTTAATTAATTTAAATAAACTTTCTTCTATATTCCAAACCTCTTTATTTGCTCCTCTACCAAATGATGGTGGATCCATAATAATCGCATCATATTTATGACCTCTTCTTATTTCTCTTTGAACAAATTTAATTACATCATCTACAATAAATCTTACATTTTTATCTTGAAGATTTGAACTTATTATATTTTCTTTTGCCCACGCAGTCATACCTTTTGATGAATCAACATGTACAACGTCTGCTCCTGCATAAGCACAAGCAACTGTCGCACCACCTGTATACGCAAATAAATTAAGTACATTTATATGTCTATTACTCTTTTTTATTTTATCTATCATATAATCCCAATTTACAGCCTGTTCTGGAAATAAACCTGTATGTTTAAATCCCATTAATTTAATATTGAATGTTAAATCTTTGTAACTAACTGTCCATCTATCAGAAATATTATTTTTGTATTCCCAGTATCCACCACCTGTTTTACTTCTATGATAAACAGCATTTGTTTTATTCCATAATTTTGGATTCGTTTTTTCATCCCATATTATTTGTGGATCTGGTCTTGATAATATTATTCCATTCCAAGACTCAAGTTTCATTCCACCTGACATATCTAATATTTTATAATCTTTCCAAGAATCAGCTAAATTCATCTTTAATCACTTCCAAATCTATATATGTTATTATACCTTATAGAAGCAAAAAAAACTAGATATAACTAGTTAATTTTTTTACTATCACCCATTTTATAACTTAAATACTTTTGTACTTCTTCTTCACTTGAACTTTGAAAAAATTCTATTGCATTCTCTATTCTTTCAATCTGATTTTCATAATTTTTTAAACTTTCTTTATTAATTTTATAACAATCTGCAAAAGACTTTTCATATGCTTCACTCATATGATACAAATGAATATCTATTATAATAAATAAAAATAATGCCATTGAAAGGTAATTTTTATCATTACATACACATATAATACTAATTATAGATTCAATTATTGCTGCATTTAAAAAAAATTTTTTTGAATAACCAGCACTATCAATTAAAAAAATTGATCTTTTTAAATCATCATTATTAATACATTCGGATTTAAAATTATTTAATATTTCCCTTAATATTTTCATATATTCTGTTTTATTCATATTAAATTACCTACCAAAATAAGAATTTATTCTTTCATACTCATTACTATATCGATTTATTTTAGCATCTATATCAATATTTTCATTTTCTAATTTATGAATTTCTTCTTCTACTTTTTTATATTCTTCATCAAAACTTTCTAGGCTTTTATATAGTAATTCATTTTGTTCTTCAATTTCAGATTTTTGTGCTTTTTTGTAAATACCAAGCGTAATAATACTAAAAAATAAAACTTTCATCCTAAAGAGTTTATATTCAAAAAAATATATATTACAATTAATTTTTAAAGATTCTAACTGATCTTTTAAATTATAAATTGCTTTTTTATTTTCTTCTTTAGTGCCTTTGCTATCATTTAATATAAATTTTATTCTTTGTAAATATCTATATAGCTCTTTGTCAGTCATACAACAGTCACCTTTTTCTTAAGCACATAGTATAAATTGACAAATAGTGTTTGTCAATTTCTTTTTTTCTTATTTTTACAATATTGATATAAATCATTACAAGTTAAAGAATCATCTAATGCTCTATGCGAATTATAGTTTAACCCTAAATATTCTTTTAATGTTTTTAATCTATGATTTTTACTATCATAAATTGTTATTCTAGAAAGAAGTAAAGTATCAACTATTCTATTTTTTAAATGTTTTAAATGTAGTTTTGTAATATTTGCTTCTATAAAATCATAATCAAATTTTACATTATGACCAATAATTGTATAATCTTCAATAAAATCTAAGAATTTAGGAAGTACTACATCTATTTTATCTTTTCCTTTTAAGTCATCATCTGTAATACCAGTAACATCTGTTATTATTTGATTCAATTTTATTTCTGGATCTATTAAATAACTAAACTCATCTATTTCCTTATTATCTTTATATTTTATCGCACCTATTTCAATGATTTTGTCTTTCTTTGGATTAAGACCGCTTGTTTCTATATCAAAAACAACATAATCATCAGGTAACTCATTTGTTCTTAAACTCTGATACATATTAATCTCTTTCTAGCACGTTAAGTAAAAGTGCATTTATATTATAATTGTTTATGCCTATTTTTTCAAGAATTTAATATATAATTTTATTAATAAATTTTGAATCATTGGAGCCCTATATATTTCTTTTGGATTTTCTTCTTTTACTGCTTTTATAATTTGTTTTGTAATAGAATCATATTTCTTTTTAGCAGAAAAATCTAATATTTCATTTTCTAAATTTCTTATTGAATCATAAAAATCTTTAAAAATAGTTTCTTCATTATATTTACTTTCTATCATAAATCTATTAAATCCTGTTTTATAAAGTCCTGGTTCTATAATAGATACTTTTATATTTTTATTTATTACTTTTATTTCTTTTCTTAAACATTTACCTGTCATTGTAATACTTGCTTTAGTTCCTGCATATATTCCAAAAAATGGAATTGATATATTTGATATCATAGAAGACATAATTATTATTTTGCCATTTCCATTTTCTATCATCTTATTAATGACTTTTTTTATAAGTTCAAAATTTGATAGAACATTTACTTCATAACTATGTCTAAATTTTTCCATATCTACATCAATAATACTACCTCCATATCCAACCGCAGCATTACTTATTAATATATCGATATTTATTTCATCTAATTTTTTTAAATCATTTTTATTCGTAACATCTAATTTAAAAGTATCTATATTATCCATATTTTTAACTTTATCATTTAGTACTTCTAATTGTTTATCATTTTCTGTTGTTAAAAAAACATGATATTCTTTTTTTGCAAGATTAATTCCAGCATTATATCCAAGACCAGATGCTGAACCTGTTATTAAAATATTCATATTTATCACCAATAGTATTTTGTTCAAAAAAAATAAATACATACAGGATGCACTTTAAAGTTTATAATATTTTTGTGAGTTAACCTAATGTTTTTTTTGTTGAATTATCAAATACATTAGTGTATAATACCATTAAGGATGTGAAAGTGTATGCCGAGAATATATGATAATAATTTTAAGTTTATGATGGTTGATTTAATTGTTAATAAAAAAAATTCTACAAGTAAAACTGCTGAAAAATATGGTGTTCCTTTAAAAACATTAGAAAAATGGATTACATCATATAATAAAGATAAAACATCTTTTGGAACGGAAAATTTAACAAAAGAAGAACAAATAAAAGAATTAAAAAAACAATTAAAAAGATTAGAAGAAGAACAAAGAAATATAAAAGAAACAATCGAATTAATGGAAAAATAAAACACTACTAAAAAAATAGTGTTTTAATTTCGTTTGGCATACTTGCCTCAAAAATAAGTAATTTTTTTGTGACTGGATTTATAAGTTCTAACTTATATGCATGAAGTGCAAGTCTATTAATTAATTTACTTTTTTCTCCATACTTTAAATCACCAAGTATTGGTGTTTTATTTTCTTTCATATGTACTCTTATTTGATTTTTTCTACCTGTTTTTAAATTAATATCTAAAAGAGAAATATTTTTTCTTTCTTTTAAAACTTTGTATTCTGTAATAGCAAGTTTACCACTTCTATCTTTTACAGAATATACCATATTACCATTTTCTTTTAAATAGCTTTTAATCGTTCCTTCTTTTTTTTGCATTTTTCCATCAATAACTGCATAATAACATCTTTTCTTTACTATATCATTCCAATTATCTTGATATAAATGTTTAGCTCTTTCATTTTTAGCAAACATAATTATTCCAGATGTATCTTTATCAAGTCTATGGATTACAAAAATTCTATTATTCTTATTTTTCTTTTTTAAATATTCCATAACTAAATGATATGCAGTTTTATTTTTTTCTTTTTCTGTTGCAACTGTAAGTAACCCAGATGGTTTATTTATTACAATAATATCTTTATCTTCATATATTATATCTATATTTTTAGCAACCTTTTCTCTTATTTCAACTGTATCTCCAACATTTAATTCATAATTATATTTAGTAGTCATATTACCATTTACAAATACTTTTTCGTTATGTAATAAACTTTTTACATTATTTTTTGATAAATTACTAAATGTTTTCTTTAAAAATTCTATTAATATTTCATTTTCTTTTACTATATATTTTTCCATTATCCATTCTTCCTTATAACTACATGTATTCTTTTTGATTCATCATTTGCTTTTTGTCTAAAAAAATTAGTAAGAAGTGCATAACTAACGTCATATTTATCTAGTATCTCTTCTAATTTTTCTTTTTTATAGATAAAAAACTCATGTTCAAATGTAAATGTTTTAAGACCAATTATAAAATTAATAGTTCTTATTTGCATACTATATTTTGGACTATAAAAGCACTCCATATATCTTTTATTTCCATCTACTACATCATAAACATCATCATTTGATCTTCTATTATCTAAATCTATTACCATTATTCCATCTTTTTCTAAATGATCAAGTGAATTTTGAAGTGCCTTTTCAAATTCATCATAACTTTTTAAATGATTAAAAACTGAATGCATTGATATAATCGCATCATATTTTTCATCTATCTTATAATCAAGTATATTAGCTTTAAAAATTCTTGCTTTTTTTACCTTTGTTTTTGCAAGCTCAACCATATTTTCACTTAAATCAAGACCATCAACTATATAACCTACATTTTCTAAAATATTTAAGTGTGTTCCTGTACCACAACCTAAATCTAATACTCTTTTTTTATCTTTAATCATTCTAAATAAAAAGCGCATTTCTCTTTCATAATTTCTATACTTATTGAAAATATCATAAAAGTCTGAATATTTGTAATAGTCTTTAAATAATTCATCAATCATAAAATACCTCTTAACTCATTATATCATATTTTTTACCTTACTTCATATGGATTAACATGAACCATACAATGTTTTACGATATTTATTTCATTTTCAACACTATCATGAATTTCTTCAGCAACCTTATGCGCATCTTTTAATAATAAATTTTCATCTACTGATATTTCAACATCAACATATGCTTTATTACCAAATTGTCTTGTTTTAATATCATCTATATTTTTAACACTTTCATTTTTTTCAATTACACTTATTACTTTATCAATAACTTCTTTATCACAAGATTTATCTACCATTTTATCTATTGCATCTTTAAATATATCTATTGAAACTTTAATAATGCATAAAGATATTATCACACTCGCTAATGGATCAAATACTTTAAATCCAAGTCTAGAACCTAATATACCAATAAAACTACCAATTGACGATAATGCATCTGATCTATGATGCCAAGCATCTGCCTTTAATGCTGCTGAATTAATTTTTTTTGATACTCTTATTGTATATTGGTACATTGCTTCTTTTGATATTATTGAAATAATAGATGCGATAAGGGCTAAAACTCCTGGCATAACAAGATTACTACTATTAGTTACATTTTTTATCCCATTTATTCCTATTAGTGCTCCTATTATAAAAAGCATACCAGAAAGTATAATTGCAGATACACATTCTATTCTTTCATGACCATAAGGGTGATCACTATCTGCTTTTTTATTTGATATTTTTACTCCTATTATGACAACAAAAGTACTAAGTACATCAGAAAGTGAATGTACTGAATCTGATATCATCGCAGATGACTTTGATATAACACCTGAAATAAATTTTATAAGTGTTAATAAACAATTCAAAATAATACTTATTACAGAAACCTTGATTGCTATTTTTTCATTATTTTTCATATATCCTCCTATTTTTAAATAAAAATACACCTAATTTGTGAAACTTATATTATGTCCCGCAAATTAAGTGTATACTTATATGCTGCCAAAAAAGGCCCGGTTGTTAATAAATAACAACTTGATTAATATTTAACTTGTGAATAAATGATATCATTTACTTTATTATATGTCAATAATTATTTTTTGTTATTAATCTAACCTTGGAGTTAATATTTCATAACCATCTTTTGTAATTAATATTGTATGTTCATAGTGTGCTGCACTTTTTCCATCTTCTGTTCTAATTGTCCATCCGTCATCTTCTTCATAAATATCATCTGTACCAAGATTAAGCATTGGTTCTATACATATTACCATACCTGCTTTTAATATTGGTCCTGTTCCTGATGCACCATAATTTGGAACATTAGGATCTTCATGCATATCTGTTCCAATACCATGACCACATAATTCTTTTACTATACCAAGATTATGACTTCTAGCATATTTTTCAACTGCTGCAGATATATCTCCTACTCTTGCTCCTGGTTTTACCATTTTTATTCCTTCATATAATGCTTTTTCAGTATGTTCCATTAAATATTCTTTTTCTTTTGATACATCTCCAACTTTATAAGTCCAAGCAGCATCTCCTTGGTATCCTTTATAACCTATAACCATATCAATAGTTATAATATCACCTTTTTTAAGTTTTCTATTACTTGGTATACCATGAACAACTTCATCATTTATACTTGTACAAAGAGTTGCTGGAAATCCTTCAAAGCCTTTACAAGTAGGAACTCCTCCCATACTTCTTATATATTCTTCTGCAAGTCTATCAAGTTCTTTTGTTGTAATACCTTCCTTAATAAATGGTTTTAAGTATTTATGCGTTTTTGAAACCATATAACCTGCTTCTCTCATTAACTTTATTTCTCTATCGCTTTTTATTGTTATCATAAAAATTCCTCTTTCCTAGAAGATATTATACAACAAAAAAGGTACTATTTCTAGTACCCATTCTAATTTGATTTTCTCTTTTTTCTAGTTACTATGTTATTTAAAATAATAAATAATATAGAGAACATAATAATTATTACCATATTTATTATTATAGAATGCATACTACTTATATTAATAACATCAATATTTTTTAATAAATCATTAGAATTTATATAATAATATGCTGGTAAAATATGTGCAAAATTAAGCACTGAACTTGGTAAATATTCTGCTGGTACAAATGCACCACAAAGGAATGCAGAACCAAGAGCAATTACATTTACTATACCAGATATTGCATTTTTATTATTAGTTAGAGAACTTATTAAAATTGATAAAGTAAGTGCGCAAAATGTAAATATTAATGAATTAATGATTGATATTAATCCTCTTAAAGAAAACATTATATCACCAACTACAATCACACCAATAATAACAAATAAAAGCCAAACTATACTTGAAAAGACTATACTTGCGAGTAATATTTTATTATTATGACTCTTATAATTTATACTACTAATATTAATTCTTTTACTAATACTTTCTTCTTTAAATGAACATAGTACTAAACATATAATATATATTATAATTGCTAAAATACTATAACTAGCAAAATTAAAATAGTAAGCAATATTATATGTTTTTGATGTATCTACTTTTGATGTTATTTTTACATTTACATCATCATTTATATTATCATTTATAAGAGTAATAAGTTCATCTTCACTACCAGCTTCTTTATTATATATATTTTGAAGTTTTATATATCTTTTTAACATCATTTCAGATAAATGTGCATCATATTCATCTGTTTTCTTTATATCTAATTTTGGATTATTTCCTAAAAGTACATTTTTTCTATAATCTTTTGGAATATATATTACATAACTTACCTCTCTATAAAAAAGTGAATCATTTATTTTTTCTTCATTATTTTCTACTTTTACTATATTAGAATTTTTTTTCATATAATCAATTAGATTCTTAGTAAGGCCCTTATTAACATCTTGATTTATTATTAATATATCTGGTTTACTATTTACAAAGTTAATATTATTATCACTTGTTTTCATATTAACTGCGCCAAATATAATTAATAATGCAGTATATAAAATGATTGTGGGCTTTAGTTTATTTACTATTCTAAAAAATGTTTTAAATACTGTCATATTTTTGCCTCCTTAAAGAGTTTATAGAAAGTATCATCATAATAATAGAAAATATTACTAAACTAATAATGTTAAAATAATATCTATCTAAAGTATTGTAATAATATAATGAATAAAGTCCATCAGTTATCATATTTACTGGATTTAACTTATTAATTATATGAATATTTTTATCAATTACATATTTCATTGTTATTCCCATCATTCCAGATAAGAATGATCCAAGCATTATAACTGATATTAAAATTCCTATCTTACTTCCTTCACTTACTTTAAATTTTGATGCAACAAATACTCCAAGTGTAAGTCCAGATAATGATCCTACTAATGAAAGCACTATTACAAGTGGTAAGTTATTTCCATAATCTACTTTTATTACAAATATTGTAAATATAAATAAAAGTGTTAATCCTATTAACTGAACTAAATAACTAGAAAGTAAACTACTTAATAATAACTTTGTTTTACTTGTTGGTGATACTGAAGTTCTTTTTCCAACACTATTCATATTTGCTAATTTAAAATTAGTAATATACATTGAAAGCATACTTCCATATAAACATGCCATCGCAATTAAAGTATAGTATTCAATCATTGTATAACTTAAATTCTTATTTGAAATATTATTTAATTTTACATTATCTTCATTTAATATTTTTATAACATTGTTATATATTTCTTCATAATTAATAATTTTATAATAACTATTATTTTGTGATTTTATTACTTCTCTTCTTACTAAATCATTCATTATTTTTTTATCACTTTTAAGTTCTGAAACCACATACTTTATTATTGTTTCATTTACTCCAGATGAATTAACAGTAATATTAACATTATCATTTGTAAATTCTAAATAACCAGATATTTTTTTATCCTTTAATTTTTCTTCTGCTTCTTTTTTACTTACATATTTTGTGTTAAATATTCTTGAACTATTATTTTTATCACTTAACTCTTTTATTGCTTCTTTATAGAATTCACCATTTTGGAACTCTTTATTTTCTATAACTGCAATATCTATTTGTTTAAAATTTTCTTTATTTTCTATATCTGAAAATGCAAGATAAAAGAATAATCCAAGTAATATTGGAAAGGCAAATGTCCAAAAGATTAATCCTTTATTTCTTATTAATACTTTAAATGAATATTTAAAATTATTTATAAACATTAGTCTCTAAGTTCCTTACCTGTAAGAAATAAGAATACATCATTAAGTGATGGTCTTTCTGAGAATATTTTATTATATTTTACATTATTTTCTTTTAAGAAATCTATTAATTCTCCTAAATTATTTTTGCCTTTTTTATATGTAATTACTAGTACTTTTTCATTTAGTGATATATTATGAACAGTTTTAAATTTTTTAATTTCTTCTATTATTTTATTATTTATTTCATCTATTTCTACTGTTATTTTTTCCTCTATATTTGCACGCTTTTTAAGTTCATCACTTGTTCCTTCAGCAAGTATTTTACCTTTATCTAGAATAATAATTCTATCACATAATATTTCTACTTCTTCCATATAATGTGTTGTATAAACTATACTTGCACCATCATCTCTTAACTTTTTAATACCCTCTAATATATTATTTCTACTTTGTGGATCAACCGCAACTGTTGGTTCATCTAAGAATATAAGTTCTGGTTTATGTGATATTCCACACGCTATATTAAGTCTTCTAAGAAGTCCACCTGATAACTGTTTTGGATAAAACTTTTTATAATTTTCTAACCCTACTAGTTTTATCGCATCATTTACATATTCTTTTCTTTTATTTTTATCTGTTATATAAAGTGAACAAAAATAATCTATGTTTTCATATACAGTTAACTCATCAAATACTGCAATTTCTTGAAATACTACACCTATTTTTCTTTTTATATCATAAGCGTCTGGGCTCATTTCTTTACCAAATATTTTTATTTGTCCATTTGCTTTTATAAGTGATAATACACTATTTATTGTAGTTGTTTTACCACTACCATTTGGTCCTAAAAGTCCAAGAATTTCACCCTTTTTTACTTCAAAGGATAAATTATCTATGGCTTTTAAATTTTTATATTCTTTTGTTAAATTTTTAACTTCTATTACATTTTCCATTATTTTTCTCCTATTTAATATCTACTCCACCAAATACACAAGTTGCTTTTATATATAGTGTATACTTTTTATTTTGATCATCTTTATTTTTCTTTTTGTTATCTACTCCACCAAAGAATGATGAAGATGATATTTTTACTTTTACATTATCTGGAACTAAAATATCTGCTCCACCAAATACACATTTTACATCTATTACAGTATCACTATTTATTTTTGCATTTCTTAAATCTAAATCAATACCTCCAAATACACTTGTTAAGTTTGCTCCATCAAATTTTTCATCTGATAAATTAACTTCTTGACCAGAAAAAACAGCACAATAATTATTATCATTTGTTTTATTTATTTTTTGTATTTCAGATTCTATTTTTTTATCTATTTTTCCTTTAAATATGCATGATATTCCAACTAATATTAATATTATTGGAACAATAAGTTTCCATAACATACCAATTTCTATAACATCTCTTCTCCATAATAATAATCCTATTCCAATTATTAATCCAATTATATTTCCAAGTTTATCTTTTTCTGTAATAATACCAATAAAACAAGGAACAATTATAAATAATGTCCACCATCCATCAAAAAATATATCTACATTAATTATTTCAAATGCATTTAATCCTATTATTATTCCAAGTGTAATTAAAACAAGTCCCCATATTATACTTTTTAAATTATTCATATTATTTCTCTCCTTTTTTATATCATATACTATGATTCTAATTACAATATAACATACGTTATAAATTGTGTAAATAAAAAAGTAGAATTAATCTACTTTATATATCTTCTTGTAAAAAATTCTTAATAAAAATATTATAATTACACCTAAAACTATAGGACTTACAAAACTATTAATAAGTTCATATTTAGTACTATAATTCTCATATTTCATTAATTTAGAATTATCTGTTTCTGAAACATAAATTAATTTTTTATATTCTTTTTTATTTCTAAATGTTTCTCTATCTAAAAAAAATATTTTCCCTATATATTCATATTTTTTACCATCTTTACCGGTATAATAAAAGTATCCAATATTGTATTCTTGATCTTCATATGTTGGATTATCATAATGCTCTAACATTGCCCATTCTGTATACCATTTATCACTATTATATTTTTTTTAAAAATCTTTTTGGTTTTTATTAACATAAAAATATATTAAACTTAATATTGTTGACAAAATAATAATTGCAACAAGAGATTCTATCAAATTATATTTTAATTCAATCTTTAGTCTATTATAAGATTCATAATTTGAAACATAAAATTGTTCATTTATATCATTTAAATTAATATAAGGGTTATCTTTTTTTAATTTTATTTATATATAGTTTAATAAATGTAACCATATATATTATTAAATATTGAATAATAGCATATAAAAATCCTCTTAATTCACTTATTTCTTTATTATTTTTAACAATAAAGAAATAGTATACAAAAACAAAAGCAATTATTATTATAACTAATGATTCTAAAAATGTTTTCCAAGTTTTTTATTTTTAGTATAACTTCTTCATAACTTTTTTTCATATAATACCTCTTTTACATTTTATATATGATTTATATTTTAAATTACAATTTTTACCCATTGATACATTAGCATGTCCTGTACAATAATTTACTTTATCAATATCTAACATATCAGATTTTTTCAAATATCCTTGTGAAATTAAAAATTCATCAGATACTTTATAATTATTAACTGCTATATTACAATTATAATAATCTTTAACTACAAAAGTAGCATCTATTTCTTTTTGAACAGCATCATTAAAACTATTTTTTATTTCTAAATACCTTTTCTTTTCATGATTATTTATAACTAATACAAAGCAAAATACAACTATCATTATAATCAAAATATTTAATATTGTAATTTTTAAAAATTTCTTCATATTATTTACCTTCATCTATAAGTTCTAAACGATACTTTTGTTTTACATCCGGATATTTTTCGTGATCTACCTCACTTAAAAACATATCAATTGGTCTTGCATATATTCCATTTGTACAATTATTATTTGTGCATTCATATATAACTAATTCTTCACCTGTTTCTGTATGTTTTGCAATTGTTATAACACGCGCAGTTGATCCTTTAAAATGTCTCCATATTGTATTTGGTTTAACTTCTCTCATTTTTCCTCCTTATATAAAAAGCAATTTTTATCATGTGAATTAATTATTCCTATTGCTTGAAGATATGAATATATCACTATTGTTCCAACAAAATTCATACCCTTTTTATTTAAATCTTTTGATATCTTATCCGATAACTCTGATTTTGTTTTACCTGTTTCATATATAACTTTATTACTAGTAAATGACCAGATATAATTACTAAATGATCCATATTCTTTTTGTATCTCTTTAAATATTTTTGCATTGTTAATAGCTGCTTTTATTTTTAATTTATTTCTGATTATTCCTTTATTATTTAATAGCTTATTTATTTTTTCTGAATCATAATTTATTATTTTATCAATATTAAAGTTATCAAAGGCTGCTCTAAATTTCTCTCTTTTATTTAGTATGCATTCCCAAGAAAGACCTGCTTGAAATGATTCAAGTAATAACATTTCAAATAAATAATTATCATTAAAACTTTTTCTTCCCCATTCTCCATCATGATACTTTATATAAAGTTCATTATTCATATTAACCCAAGAACATCTATTCATAATTACCAATCCTTTAAATTAATTATACATAATCTTTTAATATTTTTCCATAAAAAAAGCATATCTTATTTTGATATGCTTACTTATTACCTTGTTAATTTTAATACTTTTGGATTATTTAACTCACCTTCAAAAACTGTTACTGCAGGTCCTGTCATATATACATGATTATCTTCACCAAGTTCGATATTTAAATTCCCTCCTAAAAGTTCAACATTAACACTTCTTTTAGTTAGTCCATTTAAATTACAAGCAACAACGCTCGCACAAGCACCTGTACCACAAGCAAGTGTTTCCCCTGTTCCTCTTTCCCAAACTCTCATTTTTATATTTTCAGGATCTTTTATTTCTACAAATTCAACATTAGTTTTATTTGGAAAAGCTTCATTAACTTCTAAAATACTACCATATTTTTTTACATCAAAATCTGATAAATTGTCTACAACTGTTACTGCATGAGGATTTCCCATAGATACACATGTAAAATCAAAACTTTTATCTAGTGCATTTAATCTTAAATTTTGTGCGATTTTTTCATCTGTTATAACTGGTATCTTCTCACTTTCTAGTATAGGAGTTCCCATATCAACTCTTACAGTATCTACTTTTTCATCCTTTACATTTAATTTTAAAGTTTTTATTCCAGCCTTTGTTTCTATAGTAACTAAAGTTTTATCTGTTAATTTTTTATCATAAACAAATTTACCAACACATCTAATTCCATTTCCACACATTTCTGCTTCACTACCATCTGAATTAAACATCCTCATTCTAAAATCTGCTTTATCACTAGGACAAATTAATATTAAACCATCTGATCCTACACCAAAATGCCTATCACTTATATATTTAGAAAGTTCACTAGGATTTTCTAAATTTTCTTTAGTTACATCTATATAAACATAGTCATTCCCAAGACCATGCATCTTTGTAAATTTTATCATATTTTCAACTTCTTTCATACTTTTATATTTTATCATTTTGGTTATCTATTGTAAACATTAATTTATAGCAGTTCCATTTACATATAATTTATATCCATTAAAATCTATATTATCATAACTACTATCTTCATCTTCTAAACTAGATACATAACTATCACCAGTTAATTTTATTTTACTTGTTTTATCAAGTACAAGTTTTATACTTTTAGCACTATTTTCTGAATCATCATTTGGTTTTGCTGGTACATTATTTTGATTTTCTGCATTATCATTTGAACTATCACCTGGTTTTTCTGGTGGTTCACCTTGACTCATCATACCTCCCATTTGATTATTTTGAACATTATTTTGATTATTACTTACATTATTAATTACTGTAAAATACATGCATACTAATAATACTGATATAAGTATAATCGTTATAATATTCTTTGTTTTTCTTTTCATATTTTTTCTTCCTTTCATGACTACATTATAAAATTAAATTATGTGTAAAATATGGTGAAAAATAGGAGAAATAAAGAAAAAAAGATAGATTATTCTATCTTTAACCCAAAGCAACATCTAATATCATCATTAATACAAATCCACCTATTAAACCTATTGTTGATAAATTTTTATTTTCCTTTACACTTTCAGGAAGTAGTTCTCTTGCGACTACTACTATCATTGCTCCTGATGCAAAAGATAAAAGAATTGGTAGTATACTTTTTATACTCATTGCAAGTATTACTCCAATAATAGCAGCAATTGGTTCTACTATTGCTGATGCCTGACCTATCATAAAACTTCTAAACCTAGAATACCCCTCTCTTCTAAGCGGAAGTGATACGGCAGCACCTTCTGGAAAATTTTGTATACCTATTCCAAGTGCAAGCATTAACGCTCCTACGGTGTTCATACTAGCACTAGAACTTGCAAGACTTCCAAATGCTACACCTATTGCCATTCCTTCTGGTATATTATGAATCGTAATTGCAGAAACAAATAATATACTTCTTTTTAATGATTCATTATTTTCTTTTTTCTTTCTTATGCTTAATACTTTGTCTAAAAAGCTATCAGAAAAAAGTACAAATAAGCCTCCTATTATAAAACCAATTGATGGAAGTACCCATTCTTTAAATCCTAGTTCTAATGACAAATCTAGTGCTGGAGATAAAAGTGACCAGAAAGATGATGCAATCATAACTCCTGCACTAAATCCCAAAATAGTATCTAATACTTTTTTATTCATCTCTTTAAAAAAGCAAACAACAAGTGCTCCCAAAGCAGTTACTCCCCAAGTGAATATTGTTGCTAATAATGTTTGAATTACTGGGCTTAAACTATTAAACCAATTCAAATTTTAACTCACCTCATAATACATAATATGAAAATGAACATTAACCTGACACTAAAAAAGGATAAGATAATTTTTGTATCTCATCCTAATACTTAAATTCTAATATTATTAAATATTTAGTGTCTTTATTATAAGTCATTATACAATATTCATAATCATTTTCTTTATCTATTTTATTAGTATATTTATTGAGTGATTTATTATATATTAAATAATACCCAGAATTATAATTTAAATTTTTAATAGTTAATTTTGAAGAAATATTATCAGTACTTAACCATTTATCACTTTTCTTTATTTCATTTTCTATTTCAGTTGCATATTCATTATAGTAAATTGATTTAAAATATTTATAATTACTTAAACTGTTTTTATGATAATTAACACCTTTATAAAATCTACCTTTATCAGGTAATTTTATTAAAGATATTTTTTCATACTTATATATATTATTATAATCAATAGGAATATCTTTAGGAGACAGATTTAAAATAATACAAATTAATGATAAAAATATACCCATTATACTAGCAACAATATTTTTATTTAACTTATAACCCTTTTTATTTGCGATAACTTGAATTACTAAAAATATTATAAAAATAAATAATTCAATTAATACTGGATAACAAAATTTTTCAGAATAACTACCTGTAATATAATAGATTAAAGATAGTAAAAGAAATATATTAACTACAAACATTATTTTAAATATAATATTTATTTTATCTGAATTTATATTTTTATTATCATTTTTATTTTTATATTTTTTTATATCAATTTTTCTAATAAAATCTTGTTCATCACTAGACAATTCATCTTTTTTTAAACACATATATAATGTTTTATAAATTATATAAAAATTTTTATTTGTTTCAATTATTTTGTTAATTTTAGAATATTCTATATTATTATTAGAAATTTTACTTTTTCTTATTAAGTATTTATTATAAAAACTTATTTCATACTCTTCTTCATTCATATATAACAAATTATATAATTTTGTTATATATCCATTTAGTGTAATTTTATTTACTATATATAATATTAATGTAAGCAATAAAAACATTAATAATAAAATATAAGTTGAATAATTATGATTTAATAATATTTGAAAAACTAATAACACCAATAAAATCAATTCAAACTTTACAAAATTTCCATATTTAATATTTTTATTTAGTTTTGCATATTGAACAAAATCATCATAATTTATTTTTGATTTATAATTAAATTTTTCTTTTTCCATAACTATACTCCTATAATAATTTTATATAATTATTTTTTTACTTTATTTTTTCAATAGAAATAATTTCAGGTTCAGATGTAACAAGTCCCATTGATAATTTAAAAGTTACTTTTACATTTTCTCCTTTTGCAATATTGATATCATACATTCCATTACCACTCCATAAATTAAATGAAAGTTTATGATTTCCATATGTTGTATCTATTTTTATTGATTTATTACTTTTAACACTTCCAACCCTATTGCCATCTAAATAAATATCAATTGGAACTAAACAACCATAAAATTGTTTCATTCGTTCAAATAATATATAACAATCATTTTCATCTTTTATAACTTTATTACCACAATTTGTACAAAATTTATTATCTTCTTTTATTTCACTTCCACATTTATTACAAAACATATATTTTCCTCCTACTTATAAAATAATTATACCATACACTAGAAAAAATAAGGAAAATAATGTATTATTTTATTGGTGATATATTTATGAACGAAGAAAATTTAATTAAATACTATAATAAGTTTAATGAAGATAAAAGATTAAATACAAGACATGGACAAGTTGAATTTATTACATCTATGAAATATATTAAGGAATATTTAAAGGAATTTAATAATCCTAAAATTCTTGATGTTGGCGCAGGTACTGGTAAATATTCTATAAATTTAGCAAATGATGGATATGATGTTACTGCCCTTGAACTTGTTAAACATAATTTAAAAGTAATTGAAAAAAATAGTGATAAAGTTAAGGTTGTTCAAGGAAATGCGACTAACCTTTCTAAATTTAAAGATGAATCATTTGACATTGTATTACTTTTTGGTCCAATGTATCATTTAATGACTGATGAAGAAAAAATAAAAGCATTATCTGAAGCAAAAAGAGTTACTAAAAAGAACGGTTATATTTTAGTTCAATATTTTATGAATGATTATTGTATTATTAGATATGGTTTTAAAGAAAACAACATAATGAACTCTATTAATAATAATGAAATTGATAATAATTATAAAATTGTATCTTGGGTTGATAATCTATATTCACCTGTTAGAATTGAAGAAATAAACAATTATAATAAAATAGTAAATTTAAAAAGAGTTAAAATTATAACTCCTGATGGATGTGCAAATTATATTAGAGATGTATTAAATAAAATGGATGAAAATGCATTTAATGAATTTATTAAATATCATTTAAGTACTTGTGAAAGATATGAAATGATAGGAGCTGCTGCGCATACTTTAGATATATTAAAAAAGGAAGATTAAAAATCTTCCTTTTAACATTTTTTATCAATAGAACAAGAGTTTTTATTTTCTGTAACACATTCTAAAACACATTTAAATTTATTATATGTTTCTTTTTTCATTTCATCTGTTAATTTCATATATGCATCTGTTTGTGCATCACTTATACCAGTTGTCATATCTTCTGCTTTTCCATCTACAATAGAAACAACTGTTGGTGCATATATTCTTTTTTCATTCGCACTTACTCCTTCATTATCTTTATTTGTAAGTGTATAATCATCTAAAACATTATCTAGTAATTTTAATAATTTATAATATCCACTAGTTCCTTTTTTATCTGTTTCTACTTTACCATCATCATTAACTTTCATTGTATCACGAATATCTTTTACATCTACATAATATATTTCTTCTAATCCTAAATCATTTGATACTTCTATTAATGATTCTATTACACTTCTACACCATGGACATTCTTTAAATCCAAAATATACTGCGAATGTTTCTTTATTTTCTATTTTCTTTGCTACTTCTTCTGCACTAGAATAAATAAATGGATTATTCTTATCTATATTTACTTTTCTTACAGATTTACCTTCTACTTTTGTACCATTTAATGATTCATATTCATTTTTAAATTTCTTTGAATCACTTTGATTAAATGAACAACCTGTGACTATTAATACTAAAGAAATAAAGAAAGCAAAAAATAATTTATGCTTCATTTTTTGCTCCTTTTTTTGTTTTCTTAACAGAACTCATTTCTTCTAATTTATCCATGATTTCTAATTTATTTTTATTATTGAATAAAACAATTATTACAGTAGCAACCGCAATAAATAATAGATTTACAATAATTATAAGTGCTGTTGTATCTGATGATTTTGTTGTAGTAGTCTCTTCTGCATTATCAGAACTTTCTGCTAATTTTTGCATAACATCATATTCATTTTTTGAATCGTATTGTTTTTTTATTGCTTCTTTTATTTCATCATTATAACTTTCTGCATATCCTGCGAAAACCTTATCACCAATAACTATATAAGGTACTCCTTCAGCCTTTTGACCTAATAAATTACTTACTTTATCCATTAATTCTGCATTATCATTATCATACCAAACTTCATATGATACAACTTTAAAATATTTACCATAATCATCAACAATACTATTTAAATATGTTAAGAATTTTTTGCAGTAAGCACAACCCTTTCCTCTAAATAAATATATAATTGCTTGATCATCTGTTTCTTGATAATTAGAAAAATCATGATCAATTTCTTCTTCTTTTAGTGCTTCATCTAAATTAAGAGTTTTGTATTCTTTTTCTTCTGCATTAACACTAAAAGGAATAAAGCACAATACTGAAACTAATATTGCTAAAAATACTTTCTTCATTTCTATTACCTCCACTATTACATTATATCATTTACATAATAATTTTAAAAGACAAAATTCTACATTTTTTTATTTTTACATATAATTAACTCCAAGACTTTTATATATTTTTATTGCATTTGGAAGATTAAAAATTCTCGTAAAAATCAAATTATAAAATTCATCTGCTAAAAAGATAGAACATATACTTATTGTAACAATTAAAAATACCTTTTTATTTGATTTACTTGCTACATGAAAACAAAATGGTACAATAACGTACATTAAAAGTAAAGCAGATAGTCCAAAAAACATTACACTTCTAAGACATACAAATCCGTTAATATTTCCAAAATTTAATATTTCTGTATTATAATCCCAATATCTAAGTCCATCACCTATAATATAAATTCCAAGACCTGAAAAATACTCTAATAACCCAGTTGAAATAACACTTATTAAAAATACCTTTAATGGATTTTTTCTATATTTATATGAAAGAATATATATCATAACTGAACCTGTCGCATATATATTTATCCAAGGAAGAAAATTTCCTCCCCTATAATAAAATTCTTTCATGCCACCATTAAAAAAATAAAATAAATATTCATATAAAAAACCAAATACACCACCTATTACAATAATCATACAAAAGATGCCAAGCATTGTTTTTTTATCAAATGAATGATTCTTTTCTAAATAATCTTTATACTTCATAACTACTCCTATTATATAACTTATTCTAACATATATTTATGCAAAATAAAAGCAGTTTATTATTCTGCATTTACTTATTCTTTACTTAGAATTTCTTCTTCTGTTTCCTTAGTTATTTTTTTATATTTAACCATTTTATCTAAGACTTGTTTTTGTCTTTCTTTTGCAAGTTTTAAATTTTCTTTTGGATTATATACTGATGGAGCATTTGGAATACCCGCTAAAAGTGTTGCTTCACTATCAGTCATGTCTTTAGCATCTTTATTAAAATATCCTTTACTTGCCTCACTTACTGTATAATAACCATTACCAAAATAAGATGTATTTAAATATAATTCAAGTATCTCGTTTTTTGTATAATTTTTTTCTAAATCAAGAGTTACAAATACCTCTGCAACTTTTCTTTTTAAATCTTTTTCTTGAGTAAAATACATATTTTTTGATAATTGTTCTGTTATTGTACTTCCACCTTCTAAAAACTCTTTAGCCTCTATATCATGTAAAAACGCACGAACTATTGATGTAACACTTAATCCATGATGTTTATAAAATTTATGGTCTTCAATTAAAATAACTGCATCAAGATATATTTTTGGCATATCAGTTATTTTTGTATAATTTTCTTTATTATGAATTTCCTCTACTTTTTCACTCAATGGTGTTTTATCTATTGCATCCTTATACATCTTATATCCACTAACTGTAAAATATATACAAAATGATACTAAAAAAAGTAATATTATAAACAAAATTTTCTTTATTATTTTCATTTTTACCACTTAACTTTCTAATACAATTTTAATATATAATTATTTTTTTGTCATTTGTTTAATATTACTTAATATTACATTTTTGAAATTTAATACACTTTGTTTACACATTTAATTTTGAAATAACATTTTCTAAATTTTCATGTATTACTAAAGTAGCAAATTCATCTAATGGCGTATCATTTTCATTTATTATAATTAGGTTATTTCCACTAAAATTTCTAACCAAACTTGCGGCTGGTTCTACTGTTAATGAAGAGCCTAATACAATTAAAGTATCTGCATTATTTATATAATGTATGGCCTTTTCAAAGTCATCATTTAACATTTCACCATATAAAACAACATATGGTTTTATTATGCCTTTGCAGTCACAATAAGGAACTCCTTCACTATAAAAAATATATTCTGCACTATATTCTTTACCACATTTTGCACAGTAATTTTTATATATAGTACCATGTATTTCAAGTACATTTTTTGTGCCCGACTTCTTATCTAGTCCATCAATATTTTGAGTAACAACTGCTTTTAGTTTTCCATCTTTTTCTAACTTTGTTAAATATTTATGGACAATATTTGGTTCTTTATCTAAAACATTCATATTTGATTTATAAAATTTATAAAAAGTATCTGGTTCTAAAAAAAAGCATCTTGAACTTAAATAATACTCTGCACTATGTTCAAATTTTTCCTTATATAAACCATTTTTACCTCTAAAATCTTTTATGCCACTAAGAGTTGAAACTCCTGCCCCAGTAAAAGCAACTATATTATTTGAATTATTTATTATTTCTTTTAATTTTTCTATTTTTTCCATAATCTTTTCACCATAATAATTATAGCACTACAAAAGAAAAATACTAATAAAAATTAGTACTTTATTTTGCAGTAAATCCACCATCTATAGGAATAATTGCACCTGTTATAAATGATGCATCATCACTTAATAAATAACATATTAAATTTGCTATTTCTGTATCTTTTCCAAGTCTTCCAATAGGAAGCTCATTTCCCATTGCTTCTTTTATATTATCTGGAACCATACTTAATATTGGAGTGTCTACATATCCTGGCGCGATAGCATTAACTCTAATATTATCTCTAGCATAAGTTAAAGCTAAAGATCTAGTCATTTGATTGATTGCACCTTTACTAGCTGAATATGCAAAACTAGTTGTTGATCCTACAAGACCATACATTGATGATGTATTAACAACTGCTCCTTTACCGCTTTTAAGCATTTCATTAATTACATATTTATTTAATAAAAATATACCAGTTTGATTTACTGAAATAACCTTATTCCATTCATCCATACTTACTTCATGTGGTTTACTAGCACTTCCACCAATACCAGCATTAGCAACTAAGTAATCTATATGATTAAACTTTTTAATTATTTCCTCTATACAATTTTTAACATTTTCTTCATTTGAAACATCACATTTTAAATAAAGGGCATTACCTCCAAGACTATTAATAATTTCTTCATCCATTTTTAAATCAAGAATTACTACATTTGCGCCTTCACTCAATAATTTTTTTGTAGTTGCAAGTCCTATTCCACTTGCACCACCCGTTACAACAGCAACTTTTTCTTTAAACATATACTATTCACCCATTTCTATTATTATCTAATTCTATAGTGATTATAACATATTTTATATTCTTATTAAATACCATTGTTTGTACACTTTACAATCATTGATAATCAATTTTTTTATTATAGTTATAATTAAACAGATGAATAACTCCCTTTCTAATAAAAATGATATTTTTACTCAGATTATTGACCTTGTGAACACTAAGAAACATAAATTATATTTTATAATCTATGTTTTTTATCTTTTTCTAATACAGATTTAACAAATTCACATACCAATTCATCTGAAATACAAATTCCATCTTTATTTGCTGAGCAAACAGAATTATAATCTTCACCCGGAAATATTTTAAACAATGTTTCATCACTATAATATGAAGAAACAAAATCAAACCTTTCTAGTCCATTTTTTCCAAGATATGTATGAATTATTCCAATTTCCTCCGGACTATAACACTCTCCAAACCATGGCATTAACTTTCCATCAATAATTCTTGCTTCTGCTGGATCATTAAAATCGGCTCCTCCCATATAGTAATATTGTGGAATTGAATCAAATGCTTTTTTATCAAAATTTTTTATGTCTGCTATCCCTAAAGGATATTTAAGAGTAATTTTAGCGCCATTTACTTCAATACTTTCTTGTGGAATAATCATCAAACCACCAATTCCTCCACCAAATGTTGCTTTAACACACTCAGGATGTATAGCAGTAAAATAATTTGCAAATTTAGAACCTGCAGAATATCCACCAGCAATTATTTTATCTTCAACTTCAAATCCTTTACTTCTTATAAAGTCTAGTGCATGTGGCAATCCCAAAGCAACTTGTTCAAATATATTATAACAATATAATTTAATTTCATCTATTTCTTCATCTGTCAATTTATTTTCTTCATCATTTCTTTCGTCACTAGATAATTTTAAATAAGAAGTATCATTATTAAACACATAACTTCCCATAGCCTGAGTATAATATCCAACAACTCTTGGAACCAAAGGTGTTATAACTGGTATATTCAAACTATGAGCCAACATTTTTCCATGATTTATACCTATACATTTTTGTCTTATAGCCTCTATACCATCTTTTAAATGAAAAGCTTTCGTTTTACTATCTAATTTTCCCTCATCATTTATTCCAGCACAACCTGTATTTGGACTATACATTAAAACATTAGTAACTTCTTCTGTTGTATCTGGTATATATATTGCAAATCCAAAATTATAACCCAAATTAGGATCACCCGGTATAATATATGTTGTCCCTTTATATAACTGGTTTCTATAACTTCTTTCAAATCTATATTCTTCAATCATTATTTTCACCTCTATATCTTATCTATAATAATATCACATATAATGTAGGTATGTAAATTGATGATATTACAAATTATTAATTTACAACTATAATATTTTTAATCATAAAAAAATGATTAAGACATTGATTGATTTTATTCAAATTACATTAGTGATAATATAGACATCTCTATGAAGATTCTTTTTATTGTTTTAGTTTTAGAATTTGACAATTTATATCCTTATTAAATACCATTACTTGTACACTTTACAATAATTTCTTCTATATCAGAAATTTCATCTTTACAATCATTAATAATCCAATTTTTTATTATAGCCATTATTCCAGAAATATAAAAAGTTACTAGATATTTTCTATCTTTTTCAGGCACATTAAACCTTTCTAAAATGGGTATAAATATATTTTTTTCTAAACTATTATATTTATTAAATACATCCATATTAGACGGATTACTAAATGATGCTTTAATATCTTTTTATTATCTTTTACAAAATTTAAATATGGAGTTAAATACTCTTCTTTTATCTAATAAACTAATTAATGCTTCATCCATTAAAATAGCAGTACTAAAATATTTACTTTCATGTTTATTCATAGTACCGCCTACTTTATTATTTATTTTCATTTGCTATTTAATTTGCAAGTGTAATTATATCATATGAATATTTCTTTTTAGATTTTTCTAATATTTTTTATAAATTGGATAATTTAATCCTACTCCAATTATTCCGATAATACCTATTATTATTCCTAAAATAATATTATTACCTATTGCTTCCATAGATAAACACATTTCAAAGCAAAATACAAGTAACATAATTATTCCAAAAGAATAAGCAAATATATTTGCTGGTAATTTTGCCTTTCTATCTATTTTTTTAAAGCCATTACCTTTGATTCTTTCTTTTCAGAATATTCATTAACAATTGCTTCTGCATATATTTTATTTGTATCTATAAAATTTTCTCCTTTCAAATCAATTGTAATTTATTATTAATTTAAAAGGAACAACAAAAAGTTATAATTATGTCTATTTAAGTGATTTATTCTAAATATAATATTCCCTTACCTAATTTTTTTGCATATTCTATCTCTAAATTAGTACTTTCACCAATATATTTATCTTTATTTATTACAAATATTGCATCTGATAGTTCTATCTTTTTAAAGTGAATTTTCTTTAAATTATCTAATTCTTCTTTAGTTCTTTTTCTTTTGATAACGGGATAAACAGGCGTGAAAACACAGTTACCCTCCAAAGATAATTTTTCTGAAATACTCATCATTTCATTTTGAAATTTTAAACTACCACATATTGTTATTACTTTCATATTATCACTTTTCCTTTATTTTTGAACCCAAGCATAATGATTTTTCTTTTGAATTATTATTCTTTATTTCTTGTTTCATTACAGGTTCAATACATTCTAAAGCATTTTTCATTAATGATGCTTTTAATACATCTGCTGGTAAACATGACATATATTTTCCTATTGCTCTTTCTAAATCTAAGTCCGGTTTTAAGATGTAATAAACTTCATCTTCTTTATTTCTACTTATAAAATAAATTGGTTCATCATTTTCATACCAAATGCTTGCATAAATTAAATTTATATTTACATTGCTATGTATTTCTTCTAAATTTTTTTCTATAGTATTATGAAATCTTTTTAAATCATCCAATAATACCATTTTCTGTGTACCATTACTATCTATATAAGCATATAATAATCCTAAATTATATATATCTTCATAATAAACTCTTAACAAAATAACCACTCCTTTATATAAGAAAATTGTAACATAAAAATAAATAGAATTATCTACCTATTTTTATAAACTAAGTAATATGTAGAAAACTAATGATAAAATTATTAATCCCACTCCAGTACATAAAAGTACTATACCTACTGTTTTATTTATTGTAACTACTTTTTCTACAAATCCTTGTTTTGGATTTTTAGAATTATAAAATACTGGTAGTTCTGTTCCTATTGGCCATTTTTCTTCTGCAAGTAATCTATAATTATGATAAACTCCTATAGTATTTATATAAAATGTATCATCTAGTATATAAAAGTTATCACTTTCATCATTATTTAATACATATTTATTTTTTGATACAATCTTTTTATAGTGTCTATATGCATTATATTTTTTACCATCTACAATGTACTCAACAACTGGTGATATAGACCTAGCATTATTTGAACCAAGATATTTATACTTTATAACATTCCCTTTTACCATACTTGTACAATTTTTCTTAAGTCTTTTTTCTTTTATAAAAAATAATATTGACAAAATAATTAATAAAATTCCTACTAGAGCTATACAAATTGAAGAAATCATTTGTGTATTCATCTTTTTCACCTCATTATAATTATAACATAAAAAAATAGTCTTATTTTACATATATAATTTACTAATAAAAAAGTACACCTTTAATAAAGTGTACTCAATTAATCAATAATTCTATTCATTTACTTCATTAGAATCTATAACTATTAATGGTATATATATTTCATCATCTGTATATCCTGCATGCTGCGAATATAATGGATAATCACCCTCAGAAATAAATGCTTTCTTTGTATGAGAAATAGCTAGATAATCACCTAATTCACTTCTAAATTTTGGATTTTCTTCACCATCACCAAATAGTTTCGAATCTATTACTTCTTCTTTTGTATATAAATTAAAATATTCACTAAAATATTTATTAAACAAATTTTCAAATTCTTCTTTTTTACCATCTTTTATAAAAAATGCAGTTGCTCTAGGTTCGATAGATGGAACCCTTTTCAAACATTTTAAAATATCAGGATAATCTTTTAAAAATATGTCTTCTTCATTTAAATGTCCATGATCTGCCACTACAAAAATAATTGTATCATTTAATTTTTTTGATAATTCGTATATTTTATTTTCTCTTTCAATAATTAAGTCTTTTATTTTTCCATTATCTGTACCCAAATCATGCATTGTATGATCTGGTTCATCATTATATGCATAAATATATTTTTTTGTATCTTGATTGCATAATTTTTCTATCTTTTCAAACATTTCATCTATACCTTGATATGCATCTTCATCAAATGGAGTAACTTTATATCCTTTATAATTAGTTTCTTCATTAATTCTATCTGTTACTTCTTTGTTCTTTAAATATTTATTTTCATATTCTATTGCATCATCTAGTACTGTCCAAGTTTCATCACCTTTTTTAGTTTCTGCAAATGTAACTATCGTTTCATCAATATCATCAAAATACATTGTCCAACCAAGCATACCAGTTTCACAAGGATTTAATCCTGTTCTCATACTTGTTGTTGCGGCAACAGTAGTTGCTGGAAAAACACTTGTTATATCTTTTATTTTATGTTTCATAAAAAATGAATCGTTTAGTAAATGTTTATCTAAAATAGATGTCCCCATACCATCAAGTAAAATTGTTACAACATTTTTAGGACTTTTTTCTTCTAACAATTTATCAATATAACCAATAGTATTGTGTTTATATGATGCACCAAAATATTTTGCTATAGAACATGCAAGGTTTGTTAAACATTCATTATAATTATTTTTTATTTTCATATTTCTCACCTATTATCATATTATATAAATTTCTAATTGTATGTTCTTTATCTACTATATAACTATCTATTAAAGCATTATCAGCACCTACTTTATCACTTCTAATACTATCACCTATCATTATACAATCTTTTTTATTTGTACCATCTATAGCAAGTTCAAATGATTCTAATCCTGGTTTCATAGCATCTTCTCCAGCCACTATTTTATCTATATAATTAAATAATCCTGCTCTTTTTAATCTTGGAATTTGTGTTCCACTAAACCAACTAGTAAGTATTACTATTTCTTTGTTATTTTCTTTTAAATATTTAAACAAATCAACCACACCATCAACTACTTCATCTTTAATAGTTTCACCATTGTAACTCATCCAACCATTGATTGTATCTTCACTTACTGTAAAACCATAACTTTTAAAATAATCACTTAGAGTTTTAGTATTATATCTTGAAAATTCTTGTTCATACTTATTTAAAATACTTTGTTTATTCTTAAAAAATTCTTCTTGTTCATTTTCTAAAATATGTTCTTTAAAATAATCATCTTCTTTAGACCAATCTGGAATTAATATTGTATAATCAATATCAAATATATATTTTTTATAATCTTTCATTTTTATCCCTCCATTTAAATAATGAATATATTTTTTTATCAAATACGTTACTGATATTAACAATCTATTATTTACTATATTTCATATAATATCTATTTTCTGTTTCATTTATTATTTTAAATTTCATTTTTTTATATAATGATATTGCTTTAATATTTTTCTTATATACCCATAAATATACAATAGAATTATTTTTTAAAATATTTTTAATTATATCTGTTCCTATTCCTTTATTTCTATATTCTTCTTCTAGATATATTTCATCTAATATAACACCATCATCTTTTTTGGTAACTAATAGACATCCTACTCTATCATTACTACACATAATAATCTTATAATCTGTTATCTCAACTGGTATATGTTCATCCACATAATTATTTATCCTCATTATTTCATCCTTAGGTAAATCATCAGCATATGTAAAAATATTATACAATTTAGATTTCTTTATATAATCAATGTCATTACTAGTTGCATTTATTAAATTATAATTCAAACTAATTCACCACTTTTCAATTACTATTTGTTACTTTCTTCCAAATACCTTTTATACATTTCATCCATACTTGAAATATACTCTTTATCTTGTTTTATTCTAAATTTTTCATACTCATTTTCAGCTTTTTTTATAGCCTCTTTGTGAGAAATGCTACCACTATTATTTAATATTCTTTTTCTCCTAAATTTTAATAAATCATTTGTAGCATCTATCCAGTTTTTCATTGTCATTACATGTCTTTGTTTTGCTTCATCTTCAGCAAATATTAAAAACATATTCGTTAAATCTTTTAAATTATTAATTTCTTCTTCATTCAAATAATTTTTAGCAACAACTACATCATATTTATAAATTAATCCATCAGGACTATTTTTCCAATTAGTTAATCCCATACATTCTTTTTCTGAATCTGCTCTTTCGTAAATAAGTTCTGCAGCAGTATGCCCGGTAATAGCATAATGTAATTTGCTTTGAACTATTTTAAAGAAAGTATAAGCTTCCTCAGATTTAGAATTATAATCTGTTGAGGTTGCAATAAATAAATCCATAATTTTTTGATAAGCCATTCTTTCACTAACTCTAATAGTTTTGATGCGTTCTAATAATTCATCAAAATATTTAGTATCATATTTATTTCCATTAATAAATCTTTCATCATTTAAAGAAAAACCCTTTATGATATATTCCTTTAATACATTTGTTGCCCATATTCTAAACTCTGTTGCTTTTTTTGAATTAACTCTATATCCAACAGCAATAATTGCATCTAAATTATATATAGTTGTATTATAATTTTTTCCATCTTCAGCAGTTAACGAGCATTTCTCGGTAACTGAATTCTTTTCTAGTTCATTTTCTGCAAATATATGCTTTAAATGAAGGCTAATATTATCTGTTGTACATTCAAAAACCTTTGACATTCCTTTTTGTGATAACCATAAAGTTTCATCTTTATAGATTGCATCTACTACAATATTTCCATTATTATTTTTATATATTAGTAAATTATTTTCATTTTCAATTAAGGTTTTATTCATAAGTAACCTCCTCAAATATACCTATATTATACTAAACATTAGTTCCTTAAACAATATAAAAAGAAAGAAAATAATTTCTTTCTAATGTGTACAAAAATAAATATATTTACACTTTTTTTAAACACAATTTATATTATTTATCTATATAAATATTTAAATTTATGTATTTCTAAATTTTTTGTTATAGTATCGTATTTCATCACATACATTTCATAAATACCAGAATTGTCAGGTAACTTATCATACTCGTTAGTAGTTTTATTATAAAATAAGAAATATGAACTGCTATTAATTTCGCATATTGAAGGTATTAATACTTTTTGTTTTGGTGTTAAATTATTATATCTAATCCATTTATCACTTTTTTGAATATTACCTATTAAAGTATCTGTTTCATTTTTAGAATAATATACATTAATAAAAGTATAATTTAACTTATCATTATCAGGAGATTTTTCAAAATTTAAAACATTTAAATCACCATTATCAGGAAGTTTTACATCAATTATATCTCTGTATGAATCAATAATTTTATAATCTTGTCCAGGAAATAATAATGGAAAAGAACTAAGTACTAATAATATAAATATAGCTATAATTCCTACCACAATATTCTTTGTGCATTTTAACCCTTTTCTAATGTATTTGATTCCTAATACAAAAGATAATATTGGAATGGGAAGCAAATACAAAAATAAATAAAAGTTTTTTATCAAACCTATAAAATTTTCACCATAATCTTCTAAAAAAAGTTTTATTAAATAAGGAATAATTAATATAGATATTAATGTAAGTATAAATAATACTTGCATCGTACTATTTGCTTTATTTGATACTTGCTTATTATTTATTCCCTTAAAACTAATATTATCTCCTAAATGATTTTCTAAATTATTAAACTTTTCTCTAATAAAATTTATTGTTTTTAAATCACAACAATTTTTCTGAATTATTACTGTCATATCATGTTTTGGATATTCGAAATAAAAGTTAGTATCACTTTCAACACTCTTTGCAATTTCAGAATAATTAATTTTTAATGTTATATCTTCTGATATTTGTGTAAAATACTCATTATAAAATTTGTATTTAATAACTTGTGGCATTTCACCCTTATTCAATAATCTAATATAGGCTTTTTTAAGAAAAGTATTTAAACTTAAATAAGAAATTAATATTACTAACATTTGAAATATAATGAAAAAAATTGTAGTAATTATTGAATTGTCAGAAATCATCATTACTATTAATGAAAGAAAAATATTAATTAATAGACCCCTTTTTATGAGTAAAAATCGTACTTCATTTTTTCTTTGAGGATAGTATTCAATCATTTTTCTGTATTCATTCCAATCAATACTACATTCACAAGTATGTAAACATTCATCATTTGTTTTTTTAGTTATTTTATTTTTTTCTTCTTTCATTTTAAAACTCCTTTTTATATTTTTCCTAATATTTTTAAATAAAGAACTAAAATAATATTATTAAATTTTTACTTTTTTTCAAGTACACAAATAGTTTCTACATGATAAGTATTAGGAAACATATCAAATGCACTTACATCTTTTATATCATACTTTTCTCTTAACACATTTATATCCCTAGCAAGTGTTATTGGATTACATGAAATATAAATTATTTTTTTAGGTTCTATTTCAAGTAATGACTTTAATGTTTTTTTATCACTACCACCTCTTGGAGGATCCATAATTAAAGTATCAATATTAGTTTCTTTTAATGTATCTATTTTATTTTCTACTTTATCACAAATAAATTCTATATTATCAATATGATTTAAAAGCATATTATTTTTAGCATCTTCTACTGCTTCTTTAACTACTTCAATACCAATTACTTTTCTAGCCTTTTTAGCAAGTAACATAGTAATAGTTCCCGTTCCAGAATAAAGATCTACAATAGTATCTGAATCACTTACAAAACTAAGTGCCTTATTATATAATTTTTCAGCAGTTACAGGATTTACTTGAAAAAATGATTTAGGTGAGACATCAAATACAAGCCCATTTAATTTTTGATTTAAACTCTCTACTCCATGAACTAACTCATTATTAATATAAATACTGCTTACATAATTAAATAATTCTATAAACTTTTCTTTATATTCATTATTTAAATTATCAATACTTATCATTAACTCATCAGAACAAATTCTTATCATAACATTTCTAATTTTATGATTAATATTTTCTTTTATAAATCCTCTAAGTTTTAAAAGAACTTCATTTATTTTTTTATCAGTAATAATACACTCATTTATATCTATTATTTCATTAGTTCTTTTTTTATAAAAGCCAATTTTATCATTTTCTACTTTAAATACAACTTTATTTCTATAATTTTGAGTATTATAACTATTAATACTAGATAGTTTAATATCTATATTACATATTTTTTTAAATATAGATTCTATTTTATTTTTCTTAAATTCAAGTTGTGAATTATAATCCATATGCATTAAATTACATCCACCACAATCATAAAAATATGGGCATATTGGTATTCTTCTATTAATACTTTTTTCTTTTATTTCTATAATGCTTCCTACAGCATAATTTTTATTTACTTCATCTATTTTTATTTTTACTTTTTCATTTTTTAAAGCACCTTTTACAAAGACAATAAATCCATTTACACTAGCAACTCCGTCACCTTCATTATTTTCTCTTAATATTTCAACATTATATTCTTCATTAATATTCATAACTAACCTCTTATATTTAAACTTTTTTCTTCATCTAAAATATCTATTGCATAAGCAAGTTCCCTATCTATTCCGTTTTTATAGTCATCAATAGCTTTTTTACAATAAATATCTGGTACAAAAATTTGTGGAATAAATAATTTTTTATCTTTTTTTAGTCCTTCAAACCTTTCTTTTGAATCAGCATATCTAAAATTATCATAACTATATGTTGTATCCATATAAAAGTATTTATTGCTAATAGGAATAATAAACCTATCAAATTTAAATGATGGTGCATTGCCAAAACAATTAAGTTGTGTTCCAATTCCAGTTCCTACAAATTTACTATTAATATTTTTTAAATCTAAAATAGCAAATCTTCCACCCGAAAATATGTATTCATCTACTAACGTTACAGTTTTTTTATCTTTTAAAAATTCTATCAAAGGATTTATTATTTCAGAGTTTCCACCTTGATTTCCTCTTATATCTATGATAAATTTTTCTATTTCAAATTTTTTTGTTTCAGATTCTATTTTGTTTACAAATTCAATCATTTGTCCATCATATTCTTCTCTACATTTGTTATAAACAATTAACATTTTATCGTCTATTAATTCTAAACTATAATTTATTTTGGGTTTATTAATTGGTAATAAATAACCTTCATCCCTTGTTAATTTTACCTCTATATTTTTATCACCCTTCTTTAATGAAAATTCAAACTCTTCACAATTTGAATTAATAGAAGGCAATGATCTTATTTTATAACCATTTATTAAAAATAATTCAACTTGAGATATAATATATTCTTCAGTTGAGTACGCAGTCATATTTCTTATTTCCTCAATAATTTTATTTATATCAATATCATTTATTTTTAGAACTTGTCCATATAATAATTCTTTTGTTTCCTCTGTTGTTCTAATAATATATAATTTATTATTAATATATTTAAATCTGACTGGTAAATAAAAATCATTATCATCAAAAATTAATTTTGTATGAGAATCATATTTTCCAAATATTTTTTTTATAATAATATTTGTATAATAATAAAAATCATAATCATTTTTTATAGTTTTTTCATTAAAAGTACCTTTTATAAAAGTATCTAGTTCATCTTTTGAAATATTAAAGTACATATCTAAATGATTTTCTTCTATTAGTTTTAATATATATTTTAGTTTTTTTTCATACATCTTATCACCTTCTAAAACTATTATTTTTTTATATCAATTAATTTCTCGTTATTAAATTATAATTTATCTATTTTATTTATAAAATTATTTGTTTCTTTATACCATGAATAAATACCTTTTTTTCTCTCTTTGTATTTATTTAATTCTTCTTCTGTATAATTCCATCCATTTTGTTTATAATTATTTATCCATCTTGATATTGTTCTATTATAACAAGTATCAATATCTGTTCTAATAATTATTATTTTTCCTTTTAATATTGATATATCTTTAACACAATGAAACTGTGCACAATCTATAACAATAGTTTTATCAGAGTTTTTACAATACTCTAATATCTCGTTATATATCAAATCAAAATCATTCATTAGATTTGGTAAAGTATCATATTTTTCTCTAAAATATTCTCCTAGTTTTTTATTTAATCCTGATGATTTTTCATATCTAACTTCATTAAATATTTCATCAGTATCAATTATTTCATATTTATTACTATTAAAATTATTGTTTGCATAAGTAGACTTTCCTGAACCACTTTGTCCAGTTAAATTAATAATTTTATCATTCGTTAATTGTTTAACATATGGTTCTTTACCTACAAATCTACTGATTAATAAATCTGATTTAACTTCATATAAATAACTTTCTACTTCTTTCACAAAATTATTTGTATCTTTTTCTTTATTACCATGAGAAATAAAATCATTCCATTCATCTAACACTTCATTTATATTATTTTTATTAACCTTATCTTTAAGTATTGCATACGCCGTTTTCTTATAATTCATAATACTTACAACACCTAAAGCTTTATAATATGATTTTTCTGATATTTTTGATATTTCATAAAAATGAAGAGCTAAATCATCATCGACTTTTCTTGGATTTTTTATAATTATCTTATTAGTTCTATAAAGAGTGGTTGCTCCCTCTAACTGTACAACTTCAGCATCTTCTGGAATATCTACATCATAGATTGTATCTCCTCTATGTAACCATCTTAAAATACTTTCTTCACTACAATAATTAAATCCACCAAAATCTCTTGGATTATCTGCTTTTGAATTCCAATTATTACTTATATTTACTTCACCAATTTTATAATTAAAATCACTCTTTGCACCACTTGTTGTACCATACATTACTTTTACAAATTTACTCATATTTTCACCAACTAATCATGTTTTATATTTTCAATATTAATCAATTTATTTTTATCATCAAAAGTAAGTTTAAAAATTTCACAATAATCAATTTTACCATTAAATACTTCTTCATCATTAAATAAAAGTTTATAACTAAAATCTTCTTTACTAGGTATTACTTTACACCAAGTCATAATTAAAAATAACATAGCAGTTGAATGAAATACTATTGCTATTTTTTCCTCATCATTTTTTAATACATTCATTAATGCATTAAATATTCTCTCTCTTACTTCTTTTTGACTTTCACCAAATTCAGTTTTATAATTTTCATCTAAAAATTGTTTTTCTCCAAAATTGTCTGGAAGTTCATCCCATGAATTAATTCCAAATTTTCTTTCTCCAAAATCATTAATTACATTAATTTCTATATTATTATTTTCTGCTATATATTTAGCTGTAGATATTGCTCTTACATAACTTGATGAATATAATTTATCAATATCTTTTAATTCATCAATATTTAATTTTTCTCTAGCAATATTTTCTCCTTCAATTGATAATGGTTGTTTTTCATTTTGAATTTGTAAACTATCCATATTTTTATCGTTATTAACTTTTAATGGTTTTGAATGCCTTATTAAATAGACTTCTTTAATCATTTTTTCACCACCTTTCTTATATTATACAATAAGATATAATAAAAAACTATAAAGTAAATCTCTTTTTAGAATCCACTTTATAGACTAAATTTTAAAATTCATTTCTTTTTAATAATATTTTTCAATTATTTATTTAAAAGTTTTATTCGTATTAATATTATCTTGATTATTTACATTTATACCATCAATACCATGTTTAAATTGCAATTGAGATATAACTGTTTTTAAAACTTCAACTTCCTCTTCAATATTTTTTCTTTCATCATCCGATAAAGTTTCTTTATTAACGAAACTAGATAATTCTTGAACATAATCTCTAAATTTATAATTCATATTTCTTTTACTAAATTGATTAATTTAATCTTCTAAATAATCTTTTTCAACTGCTTCTTCTTCAATTTTCATAGTTTTCTCTATTGTTTCGTTTATAATTTCATTACATTTTTCTGCACTTTTACTTGATTTTTTTACAATTTCAGCAAGAAATTTTAATCTTTCTTCGTCACTAATCTTTTTATACTCTGTTTTTATTTGATCATTTAATTCATAAACATAATCTGTATCATCTATATATGTAAGAGGAGATTCCTTTATCGTTCTTTTTAAATCCTCTAAATTTTCAATCATACTTGATTTATCTACTTTTGAAAATCTATTTAATTTATTGTTAAAAAACTTTTTAAAAGTGTCTAATTCTAAAATACCTTCTTCATTCCAAATTTCTTCTATAGTATCTTGATCTTCAAAACTAAATACATTTGGCTTATTCATTGTTCTAATTTTTATTCCAGATAGCATTTCTTCCACATAACCATGCCCTATATATTTAACAATTAAAAACTGATTATAAGCATCCATATCTTTTTTGAAATCAAACAAATCTATTATATCCGTTTCAGTATAATCCTCCCCATCAGCTGTTTCTATGTAACGATTTCCTTTATCCCAATAATGAAGACTTGCATAATTAATTGCAAATATATCTCCTTTTTTTATCATTTTTTTATCCATTATTACACGCCACCAATCTAAAATAATCTCTTAAGTTCATTATACTATATATCAGATTTTTTTTCAAATATATGACATATGATAACTATAAGCTATGATAACTTTCCCTTTCACAAGTAGATAATTAATATCTTAACCATCCATTAAATTCTTCATCACTGAAAGAATTTAATTTTTTCTTAAAATAGTGTGATAATCCATCAATTGAAGATATTTTTTCATTTTAATCCATAAAGCCATTTTATTTAAATACTTATTATTTTTTAGATTACTTATAAAAAATATTCTATTGTCTAATACTTTTTTGTCTGAATATTTGATACAAGAATATAAAATCTCATGTTCTTCATTTTTCAAAAAAGTAAAATCGTTAATTAAATTTAATATAAATTTTTCATAATAATAATGTTATTTTCTATGTTTATTATTCTCACAAATATAGTAATTTTTCAAACATTCTTTAGCAAATGGTGAAGAAGACTGATATCTGCATATTTTATCTTCTCTTAAAAACATATTCCAATCTTCATTATTATAAATTGCATAATTTTGAGCGGTTATATCAACATTGTACCAAACTCCATTTATTTCAACTTGATTCCAAACGTGACCATCATCTACGTTTCTTCCGCATCCACTTACTACTAAAGATTTAACATTTAATAAGCTTAATATTTGTTGAAATAATTTCGAATATCCTTCACATACCGCTTTTTTATAAAACAAAGGACCCATTAAATTTTGATTTTCTATTTTAGTATTTCTGACATCATCATAAGAAATATTATTTGCTAAATCTAAAAATATAGAATATATTGTTTCAACTAAGTCTTCTTTTTTATTCTGATTAATGATTTTCTCAATACAATTATAAATTTTTATATAAGTGCTAATATCATAAATATCATTAGTAACATTATTATTCTTTTCTAATTCTAACTGATTCGATTTTTCTATGCCAAATTGATTTGATAATATATCAAGCAAATCTGCATATTCATTAGTTATGTATTGAATTTGTCCTAACAAAACATTAACAATATTATATTTCATTTTTAAAATCTTCAATTTATTGACTGGTAATTCTCTAATCGCATCAATTTGTAAAGTGATTTTATTTTTTTTTGGCTGAATATTTTCTAAATCGTTAAGTTCAATTATAATATTAATGTCCAAATCAAGTTTCTTAAATTCTTCGTATTCTTTTTTATTTCTTATTCTTAAATAAATATCATTTAAATTATTGCAAATATTCGTGTTATCTTTTATTTTCTTCAAATTATTAATATCAGAAAAATATAGTATAGAATTTTCTTTATTATATTTTCTTAATAACTCTATATCCTTTTCTAACAAGTAATATTCTTCTTTACTATCATTATCAACCACTATATTATAATGATGAAATGATAGTATATAATTATCCGGATTACCTGTATAATAATTTGATATTGTTTTACTTTTGAATTTAGCTTCCATTTTAATTTTCATTCCTTTCCACCCACCTGAGGCTCGTCTTTAAAGTACGCAATGCCATGAGAACTTATAATTATTTATTTTTATTAAAACACATTACTTTTATAATTAATAATTGTTTAGAAATATTTTCTTTACAAAAAACTAGTTCTTTTAGCTTTAATTTAGTATGAATAAATTCTACTTTTTTAAATGTTTTAATTGCTCCAATCCAATTATTATACCAATTTATCATTTTTTCATCATTTTTAGTGATAGTACCTGAATTTTTATCATACCCTTTTAATTTCATATCATAACCTGCATTATATTTCATTGTGTCAGAATCATTCATCCATTCTTTTCTATAAACTAATGGGGCTTTTCTAGAAACTTATAAAAATACATTAATCATTTAATTCACCTCTATAATTCAATTTTATAATATCTTGAACCATTTATTTCTTTTATGAAAATACCACCATTATTTTCTATACTTTTGCAGATGCAACATTTCCAGCTGAAGCTTGAGATAACACTTCATTTTCCTAAATTCATCTAATGCTAATTTTAACATAACAGTCCCATAGCCTTTCCCTCGTTCTGATTTTCTTATTACATAATAAAAATTACCTGACCATTTTCTCCAATTTTCATCAATTTCTGTTCTTAACCCAATATATCCAATAGGATAATTGTTAACAAATAAAATATAAATTATCGTAGGCGTATCATAAAAACTAACTTTTTGGAATTTTCTTGCTAGTTCTTTTTCTAGATAAGAGCCAAAAACTTCAAATGGTAAACCATTACATAAATTTGTAGAACCAGATTCTTTTAACGGAATATCTTGATACATGTCATAAAGTTCTTTACTTATTAAATCTAAAGATAATTCTTTTAACTCATAATTCATATTAACACCATCTTTAATATATAATTATACACAATAGAAATATACATTTCTATATATTTTCTAAAATAAAGTTGCTCCGCAATATTTTCTAAAAAGTGAGCTAACTAAAAATATGCAATTCTAATTATCTATTTCTATTAATTCATTATTTACTAATTTATAAATTTTAATATTTTCATTATTTTTATTAATAATACTTTTTACATCATTTATATTTATATTATTTGAAATAATAACTCCTACACAATCTTTAATATCAATATAATCTTTTACTTGTACTTCACCTAACATATTACTGTATCTAACTTCTAAATTTGAAATTTTTTCTACTAAATATTCCTCTATATTAGATGGTAAATTAGGAATTATATTTACATTAACAGTATCAATAGATTTATGAAACATCAAAGTAATACCTTTTGAATTTCTTATATACAAATCAAAACAATTATCTGATTTATAACAATATAAAATATTTCTATTAATTTTATCCAAAATATACTTATATACAACATCATGAGTTTTATTATATAAATATTGAATATCTATTGGATATGTTCTAGTAATTGAATCTAAATATTTATAATATTCTTTTTTATCATTAGTATGATTTTCTTCGAAAAATTTTTCTCTTGATATTGGTTTAAAAATATTTTTATCTAAGTTCATATAATTTAAATATTCAAAATAATTATCAAATATCTTTGATAAATCAGATTTATTAAAATCATTTTCATTAATTATAAAACCGTCAAAATTATCACTATCAATATAAAATGCTAATGATATGTAATCTAATCCATTAAATTTAATTTCTTTATTTCCAAGCATATTTTGAGATTTCAATTTATTATCTTTCAATACTTTATCAAATACTTCTAATGATTTAATAGAATCATCTTTAAATAATGTATGATAATAATAATCTTTTATATTCATATTCATCACACCCTAAGATGATTATACATGAAAAAAAGATATATTTCTATATCTTCTCCATAAATAAATTGCCTTGCAATATTTTCTAAGAAGTAAAATAACTTATTTTATATTTTTTTCAAATATTTTTCTCTACAAATCTTTTTATATCTCTGCTAATTAATTCACTACCATCAGATTTGATCATTTTTCCAAGAAAAAGTAAGTATTCTTTATCACTTAAATTAAACTCAATTAATTCAAAGTTATCTGTTTTCATCCTCTTCCTTCTTCCTTTTAATTATATACTTTTTTATAACATAATTTAAATATATTTTCTATTTTTCTATAATATGTTTGATATTTCCAGAATCTTTTATAAGTTCATATGTTGAATCAGGTAATAACTTATAATTTTGTAAATCATTTATATTAATCCAATAAAACATTTGGCCTTTATTATCTTTACAAACAAATTTTTCTTGAGTAATATTTTCATTATATATAGATTTATAACAAAAGCAATATTGCATTATTTTTTGATTATTTTTTTCTAAAAAATTTTCTTGAATAGAACAAAGTTCAAATTCTAAATTAAATCCTGTTTCTTCCTTTATTTCTCTTTTTACCACATTTAAACTATCTTCATAAATTTCTATTCTTCCACCTGGAAGCATAAAATAATCTCTATCAACTATTTTAAATAACAAAACTTTTGTTTTATCTTTATTATATATAATTGCTGATACTCTTGCATTAAATCTTATATTATCTATTTCAAAATCTAAATTCATACATTACCTCCATAATACTAACAATTTAAAATTTCTATACTTATTTTTTAATTTTCTTAAAATGATACTCACCATTATATTATCCTTCTTTTAGTTCATAAAATTATAATATATTATTTTTTCTAATATAATCCAATACATAATCAATACAACTATTTAACATGCTATCTAGTTCTTTTTTATTCATTACTCTATAAAACAAGTTACTTTTTGCTACATATAATTTTGAATTATCAATTTCTTTATTTGTATTTTTTATATACTCAATTAAAAAATTTTTATCAAAATTGTCCCCATCAAATTCTTGTACACTATCCACACATTTTATATCATTAAATTTTGGTATTAAATGTTTTTTTAATAAGTATTTATCATATTTTCTAAAATCACCTTGCTTATACTTTTTTGAAATTTCACATATCTTTCCACTTTTTAATTTTACCATATATGGCATTTTATCATCATTAAATATACAATGGTTTCTAAAAAAATAATTGTTATAAAATCTATCTGTAAGTAAATGAATTAGGTATCCCATTATTATAGGATCATTTAATTTAGATTTATATTCATATATAAATTTATCTGGATTTGCAAGTTCACTTTCATAAGTACCCTCATACTGATAATGAGATTTAGCATGATCTTTATCAATAGTTAAATCAGGTAAAACACTACCTAACATAATTGAATCTAAATCTAATTTTAATTTTTCATTTACTTTTTTTGCAATATACATATGAATTTTATAACTAGGCATTATTACCTCCTAAAGATGGATAACTACTTAACAAATTATTAAATAAATTTTTTATATTACAATTATCATCGCCTACTTCATAATGTAATTTTAAAAATGCGTCTAGTACATTTTCATGTTTTAACATCTCACTAACTAAAACATGCGCTATAACATATCTTTGTGATTTATTTAAAGATAAATCTTTTTCTTTTTCAACTTGTTTTATTCTTTTTTTATCAGATAACTCATCAAAGAAGACTGATTTTTTTATAGGATCACTTTCATTTTTAATTATTTTTAACAAATTTTCTTCATTTATATTAAGATTATTTAGTTTTAATTTAATTAATTCACTTTCAATTAATACATTTCTAGCATCTTCCTTTTCGCCATTTAATCTTTGATGCTTTCTAAGATTAAAATCATTTTCAGTAATTGTGCCACTTTCAACTAAATACTTTCCTAGTAACATTTCACCAAGTATTGAAACAGATTCACCAAAGTATTCTCTAGTCCATGTAGATAATTTTTTACCATTTTCATCTTGTTTTTTATTTTCATTTAATTTATGAAGCATTTCATGAAAAATTATAAATATATCTTTAGGTGTATTCTCATAATAAATATGAACTATTCCATAATCATCAACACAATCTGGATATTTTAATTCATCTTTAAATTGGTCTCTAGGTAAAATTTCAGCATTTTTAATTTTCTCATTAAAACTTTGAAACATTTTATCATCAATGCTTTTAATATATGATGAAACTATTTTTATTGAATCGTTTACACTAAAATTTCTTGACCATTTATTTGTCTCATAATCATCTAATTTTTCTGTTAATACTCTTTCACACATAGGAATGACTGTATCTAAAGTACTTATTGCCATTTTATTATCTTTTATATACATAGAAACAATTTTATCAATTTTATTTAAATCCATAAAAACACCACCTAAAATACTACTATTATTTTAACACATATTAAAAATTAAAATAATCATTTTGTTAATTGTAGATACTTATTTTACATTAATTCATACTATATTTTTCATATTTTTGGTTAAACTAACTAAAAAAGGAGTTTTTTTATGAATATAGAAGATTTAAAAAAATTTAAAAAGTATAATCCTGACTTAAAAATAAGAGAATTAAAAAATGGTGATACTACCGTTTACATTATATATTTTGAAACATTATGTAAAAGTAATACCATTAATGATTTTATTTTAAAACCTATTTATGACGATAAGATAAAGTCATTAGATGATATAAAAAATAAGTTACCTTCTGGTAATTTATTAGAAATAAATGACGAAAATACATTATACGATAATCTTTATTCAGGATTTACAATTATTTCAATAGATAATAAGTTTATTTCTTTTGAAACAAAGGAATCACTTGATAGCGGTATAATTGCCGCGACTAATGAAAAAGTAATTAAAGGTCCAAAAGATGCATTCACAGAAAACTATCAAAGTAATATAGGTCTTATTAGAAAAAGAATTCGCTCTAAAAATTTAAAAATTAATGAATATACAATTGGTACTAGTAGTAAAACAAAAGTTGCTTTATTTTATTTAAATGATATTGTAAATAAAGACTTAGTTAATATAATAGAAAAAAAACTAAAAACTATGAGTTTAGATTATGTTGCAAACAGCAATTATATTATTGATGCGATGAGTAAGAAAAACAATATTATACCTACGAATATAATGACAGAAAGGCCCGATTTAACTAGTTTCCTTCTTATGGAAGGAAGAATTGCAATTATGGTTGAGAATTCACCTCAAGTAATCATTATACCAATGTTTTTTTCTGATACGATTCATACTATTGATGATTATTATCAAAATTCAAAAAATGTATCTGTTACTAGAATAATTAGGGTCATTGCATTTATAATATCCGTAACAATACCTGGAATGTATCTTGCACTTACTACATTTAATCAAGAAACACTACCTACTAGTTTATTAATTAATTTTTCTATTCAAAGACAAGGAGTTCCTTTTCCAAGCATTGTTGAAGCACTAATTATGTTTCTTATATTTGAAATATTAAAAGAATCTGATACAAGAATACCTTTTGTAGTTGGTACATCAATGTCAATAGTTGGGGCATTAGTTTTAGGACAAGCCGCTGTTGATGCAGGTCTAATATCCCCTATTATGATTATAATAATTGCAGTCTCATCAGTAACATCTTTCTTATTTAATGATAATGACCTTGTTAACGCTATTAGAGTTTGGAAACTTATTTTTCTAATTTTATCTTCATTTGCAGGTTTATATGGATTCTTTATTGCATTACTTTTATTTTTAACAAAAATATCAAGTATGGATTCATATGGATTTGATTATGTAACTGTAGATGGTATTTTAAAATCTAATATACAAAAAAATGGTATTATTTTAACTAAAAAATTTAAACTAAATAAAAGAAATTCTGTTTTAACTAAAAATACTGAAAGGAGATAATTTATGAAAAAATTTGTATTAATTATAATAACTTTATTTATTTTATTAATATCTTCTGGATGTTATAACTATAAAGAAATAAATGATATGGCAATAGTAAGTTCAATAGGAATTGATAAAGATAATAAAAATGATAAATACATTGTAAGTGCTCAAATAATGAATTCAAAGGAAAGTGAAGATAGTGAAGATAGTCAAATTACTGTATATACAAAGGAAGGAGATACAGTACATGAAGCACTTAGAAATATAACTTTAAAATCTCCTAGAAAATTATATGGTAATCATTTAAGCAAAATCGTTTTGTCTGAAGAGGTTGCAAAAGAAGGTATTGATAATATACTTGATATATTTAATAGAATAACCGAAGTTAGAAATGAATTTATTATAACAATTGTAAAAGAAGATAAAGCAAGTGATGTATTAAAAGTTTTAACAACAACAGAATCGATACCTGCAGAATATGTTAAACTTAGTTTAAAAATTGCAGATAAAACAAGTGGTCTTACATACGCAACTAAACTAGATGAATTCATATCACTATATCTAAAAAAAGGTATTGATCCTGTTGTCCCAGTACTTAAAATTGATAAAAAAGAAAAAAAAGGTACTACTATAAATAACATAACAACTACAAATCCTATTTCAAAAATAGTAATTGAAGATTTAGCAGTAACAAATAAAGGAAAACTTGAGACTTATTTAAAAAATGAAGAAGTAATTGGTTATAATTTTTTAAGGAACCAAATTCAAAAAATGATTATACCAGTTAAATGTGATGATGAAAATAATTATGCTTCTATTTTGATTTTAAAAAATAAAACTAAAAGTAATGCTGCTAAAAAAGATAATAAATACATTATTAATTTTAATATTAATTCTGAAGCAATTATAACAGAATACAATTGTAAAAAAGATTTGACTGATGAAAAGGTAATAAAAGAATTAGAAAAAGATACTGAAAAAAAGATTAAGAGATATATAAAAAAATCTTTGAATAAACAAAAAGAAACAAAAGGAAAATTTTTAGGACTTGAAAGAATAATATATCTAGATTATCCAAAATATAAAAATGAAGATTATAGTGTTAAATATAATGCAAAAGTTAATTTAGTACGAAAAGGAGAAATAAGAAATTCAGTAAAAGGAGAAAATAATTATGAATAAAAAAATAGGACACAAAGGTTTTGCAAGTCTACTCTTTTTCTTATCACAAGAAATCTTTTTAGGAGTTGGACTTACAAGGATTCTAAGTATTAGTGAACAAAATTCATGGATATCTATTTTAATTGCATTTGTAATTGGTTTTATTTTTTTAAATATGATTATGTATGTTATGAATTATAAAAAAGATTTAAATGTATTTGAAAAAATTGACATTTTATTTGGTAAATTTAGTAAAATAATTAATTTTATTTTATTTTCTTTGGTAACCTTATATTTTATGTTTTCGTTATGGAATTTATCTATTTATATACAAAATAAATTCTTAGATCAAACTCCCAAATTTTTAATTATGTTTTTATTCTTAATACCTGTAATTTATATTGTTAACAAAGATATTAAAACTATTTCAAAAGTGTCACTAATATGTTTTATTTTATCAATTGTAGAGTTTTTAGCCTCTGTTTTTGGCCTTATTAATTATATTGATTTTAATAATTTTAAACCTTTATTTACAAATAGTTTTAATGAAATAATATCTAGTTCATTTATAATTATAGCTTATTTTATTACTCCTTTTTCTCTCATCTTAATTGTCCCAAAAAATACTATTGATGAACCTAAGAAATTAAATAAAAGTTTTATATATTTTTACATTATTGGATTTTTAGAATTTCTTTTAATTACAAGTTTTATAATAAGTATATTTGGTATTGACTATGCAAAATTATTTTATTACCCTGAATTTTCTCTTTTGAAAAAAATTAGTTATTTTGACTTTATTGAACATGTTGAAAATTTATTATCTTCTCAGTGGTTATTTTCTTTATATATTGGCTCAGTTATAAATCTTTATTTTATAAAAAATTATTTAAAATATTTAAATATTAAGAAATTAAAAACAAAAAAAATAATTTATTATATCATTATATTTGTTTCATTATTTATATCTCCAAGATTATTTATGAATACTACAATAGAGTATCATGTAGTAAAGGAATATTTTATTTATTTATATAGTATTCCTATTTTTGTACTTTTAATTATTGCAATAATTTTAATAAGAAAAGAGAAAAGAGCAAATTAAAGCTCTTTATTTCATTAAAATTTTTATAAATATTTTATCTTCAATATTGCATATTAATGCGAATATGTTTACTGAATATGTTATAAATGCAGTTTTTAATAGTTCTATTATCAAAGCTATCAAAAAAATCAAGAAAAAACCTTCAACATTCGCAGGTATAAAAGGAATAAGATCTGGATATTCTGAATTTTTTAATGCAAATAATGCAACTATTGAAATAAGAGAAAGTATTCCTGAAAAATAATCGATTATTCCCGAAAATGTACTTAATAAAAATACTAGTACAAACGTTATTAATTTTACTATGCAAAAAAAGAAAAAATTAATAATAACTAGTAAAACCTTTAAAATTTTTAACCAAACTTTATCTATACCATTACTTATATAATTAATAAAAAATTGCCATTTTGTAACGTAGTTTTCAGAATAATTTTCTTTATATTCTTCTGTTTTAGCAGTATATGTTTCATCTTTTTCTTTTGAAAATTGTTTAGAATATTTTATATTATTTAATAATTTATCATATGCTTTTCTTTTTTCATCATCTAAGAGTACTTCTTTTGCTTCATTTAAACTTCTTATAATTTTATTTGAATCTTCACTTTTATTTACATCTGGATGATATTTTTTTACCATCTCTCTATATGCAGTTTTTATTTCTTGTTTTGTGGAATCCATACTAATTCCAAGTAATTCATAAAAATCAATCATAACTAACCTACTTTCAAAAAACTAATTATTTAATTCTTTATTTCTTTTGTAATGAAACATATATTGAATAACAAGTCCTGAATATTTACCAAACTTTTCTTCTGTAAATTTTCTAATATTATTAACTCCCTCAATATTATATTTTTCTTTCATAAATTTTTTTACCCATGTATCTATTGGAAATACATCAAGTCTACAGTATGAAAAAAGTAAAATGCATGATGCAACTTTTTCCCCTATTCCTTTATTAGTCATTAAATAGTCTATCGCATCTACCGAATTCATATCATTTATCTTTTTTAAATCAAATTCTTTATTATTTACTTTCTGAACAAATTCATATAAATACTTATCTCTAAATCCAGTTTTTAAATTTCTATAATCTTCTATAGAAACATTTTTAAGTTTTTCTTCATTTGGAAATAAATAATATTCTTTTCCATTAAAAATAATTTTTTCTCCATATTTTTCTGATATTAAATTTAGTGAATTTCTAATTTGAGGAACACCATTATTTGCGGATAAGATATAACTTATAGCGCATTCAAAATTTGATTGATTTATTATTTTATATCCAGCACAACTTTTAACTATATTCTCCAAGGTATTATCACTTTTTAATATTTCTTTATCCATTTCATCGTAACTTCTATTTAAATCAAAATAATTTCTAATAACATTTTCTAAATTTTCCTCTTTATTTGATATTACAACTAAATCGTTTTTATCTTTTTTTATATTTATTACTCTATCACTTAAAATAATTGTATATGAATTATCTATTTCTTTTTCATATCTAAAAATTTGACCACATGTAACTGTTCCATCTAAATCAATACATATATCTTTTATTCTTAACATAATACCGCCTTCTTTAAATTAATTTTATCATATTTAGTATATTTTTTACATAGTTAACCATAATAAAACTGTAAAAGGAGAAAAGAAATATGACATGTAAAAATAATGATAATAAAAAGAAAATAGTTTGTAAAAAATGCGAATGTAAATATGATGAAAACGATAACATCGTAGTTACATGCACAGAATGCGAAGATGGAGGAAATAAAACAATTACTTGTTCTTCTTGTGATTGTACTGATAATGATAATGGAAATACAGAAATATGTTTAAAAGGATGTAATTGTGAAAATAATGATACTGTTTACATTAGTTGTACAGAATATACTGAAGATTTAGATTAATTTTAAATCTTTTTCTTTACAATAATAGTTATTATCTGTAAAATTAATATAGTAAAAGGAGTGTAAAAGATGGAATTAGCATTATTATGTGCAAAAATATTTTTAGGTAGACTAGTCGATGTATCACTTTCTACTATGCAAACAATGTATCTTGTTAAAGGAAAAAGAAGTTTAGCTACTATAATAGGTTTTATTGATGTACTTATTTGGTTTATGGTTGTTAAAGAGGCATTAAATACTGATATACAAAGTTTCTGGATAGCACTTGCATATGCAGGTGGATATGCAGTTGGAACATATGTTGGTAGTGGTATTTCTAAAAGAGTTATAAGAGGTACAGTAAGTGTTCAGGTAATAACTAAAAATGAAAAAAACAAAGTACTATCTGAATTAAAACATTCAAATTATGCCGCATCAGTAGTTGAATGTAAAGGTTTACATAGAGAAGATACTAATTATATGATTTATGCACAAATAGATAATAGAAAACTAAAAGATTTTAAAAACATGATAACTACTCTAGATGAAAATGCATTTATAACTGTTACTGAAAATAAAGAAATTTTAAATGGATATTTTGGTAAATAAAAAATTACTTCATAACAGAAGTAATTTTTTTATATTATTTCATCTATATAATCATAACTATCATTAATTTTTAAAACAGTATTAACTAAATCTATGTTATTAAAAGCACTTACTATACTATCACTATCTTTTAGAAATATGTAATATCTATTTAATAATAACTCATCAATATTTTTAATTCCAATATTTTTAAAGAAATCAATTATTTTTTTTACATTTTCATGATTACACGCTAAACACAATACTTCATCATATTCCAAATTATTCATTAGTTTTTCAATTAAATCTTTTTCTACTCCAATAAGTTCAATGTCTTGAATCATTGTAAAATCCTCCTATTTTCATTAGAAATATTCTCATCTATTCTTAAACTTTTCAAAGATGAAACTATTATATTCATTTCTTCTTCATCTAGCATACTAAGTTTTGTTATTACATATAAAAGCACATCATATGATGGTTCTATTTCAGGAGAAGATATTAAAGTTTGATAAAATCTTAAAACCTTTAATCTTGATATAATTACTCCATCAAAATCAAATATTAAATCATTTTTCATATAAACATTATCTAATTTTTGTATATAATAATCTCTTTCTGAAATATCAGTTATATTTATATTTTCGTTACTCTTTAATATTTTGTCATATAATTCAACTGTATCAGAATTAATATAATTATCAATTGTAACGGCATTATATTGATTGAATGTTTTATATTGATTTTCCCCAAATTGTCCTTTTTCTAATGCACTTCTTCTTAAAACTTTTTTAACCCCTAAATTATTTTTCATATTTACTTCATCAAAGAACTCTGAAGCACTATGATTTTTCTTTTCGGCTAATTTAATTCTATACATATTAATTTTATTATCAATTAAAACTGTTATATTATCTTTATAGTACTCATAACATCCACATTCAATACCAATATCTAAATTATCAAAAATTCCATTATGTTTAAGTGCACTAAATCCTTTTTTAGTTCTTCCATATTGATCCTTTAATGGTATTAAATATTTTTGTAAAAATTCATAAATCTTTTTATTAGTACTAGTTTTAAATGAAAAGAAAGTTACACAATCTGAAAGTACATCAGAACATTTAATATTTTTTGAATTTAAGAATTTTACATTATTTTCATAATTACTTAAACCACCTGTTATTGAAGAATTGGTTTCACCAGGTATAGAATTTCTACCATTTCTTTTGTTTGTACGAATAGCTGGATAAAAATATACTGGACATCTTAATAGTGCATCTCTCCAATCCATTCCATTTTCCTCTAAAACATTAATCATATTTTCTAATAATTCAACTGAACTATATAATAATGTATTTGTTAATATCTCTGGATTATTAAATACAAACTCTAAATCTTTTGATTTTATAAAATCTATAAGTGATTGCATTTTATCATATCTACCATACTTACTTAACTTATTATATAACGATAATAATTGTGAATATTTTGGTACTTCTCTTCTTTCATATATAACATCATCATAACATTTAATTTCATTTTCTATGAAGAATGAGTTTAATTCATCAAATTGTAAATTTGTAACTTCTAAATCATCTTCTGATAAAATATTTTCTTCTTCATCATTATTTTGATTTATCAAATCATATATTTTTCCATTAATTTTATTTATTTCATTATATATTTCTATTTTTTCAAGTGTAGTAAATCCATCTTTTCTTAATATATCCTCTATTAAATCAAATTCATCAATAAGAAGTATATCATTTCTATTAAATTTTGATAATAATGACTTGTATTTATCTATTTTTATTTTAACTTTTTCAACATTTTCATTATTCTGTTCAAGATTATATGCATTCAACTTATCAAAAACTGAACCAAATAGACTCCTTTGTACTTCACTTAATCCATTTGTTGCCTTTTTAATTTGCTTTTCTTCTTCTGTATACTTAGAAAATACAATTATACATTTAGTTTCTATATCAGTTAATTTATCACCAATTTTAGAAATAATATCATTTGCTTTTTCTTCATTTAAATTCCAAACCATATCATCTAATAGTATTTCTTCATTTAATAAATTATTTAAATAAACTATTTTATTATTTAATTCTAGTATAATTTGCTCAATTTCATTAGTAAATTTTTCAATACTTGTCATTATTCTACACCCCCAATTCTTTTTTCATTTTCTTTTATATTTCCTTCTTCTACAATTAAATGTCCTAATTTTATATTTTGTTCTCTAATGTTATCTTGAATTTGCTTTCTTATACTTTGTTTTTCTGCCTCTGTACAATTACTTATATCTGTATTAAATAATTTTTTTATATTTCTCAATTCTTCTCTTCTTTCATAACATCTTTTATATGCTTTTTGATTAATTGCATTTTTCTTTTCTCCATCAGTTGCTCCATAAGCAACTTCATATATAAAAATTATTGATGGAATTTTATCATATTTTTCTGGAAATATTTCATTTAATTTAGTTGAAAACTTACTATAGAAAATTCTTAAGTCAGACCCGCATGAACTACTTCTAATTTGAAATTCCTTTTTGATTTCTTCTGAAAAGTTTTTAGTTTTTACATCATGACCACTTTCAATTTCATATTCATCATTATCAGCAAATAATCCTAATTTATGAACTACATTACTTAATGCCTGCGTTTTTCTTGTTATCTCCCTTGAATTATTAATATCATCCTCAATATAAGAAATTCCTGAATCATCACTTACAAGTAATATTTGATTTATATTGTTATATCTACCATAAAAGTCTAAGGCACTATCTACATATTCATCATCAAGATTACCATTACTAATCGTATACATATTATAAACACTTAAAAAATCATCATATGTTTGTACTAAATTTGGAAATGCTATATCGAAGAATATTTCTTTTAAATCATCATCATCTTTTTCAAAATAATAATCTTTTAAAGCATCAATAAATTCTTCATATGATGCATTTAAATTTAAAGAGTATTGATTAATTGCATTTCTAAAAATTGTTTCATTTTTTGCTCTAATACTACATTCAATCAATAAAGATTCTATTTTATTACATAGATCAATTGCATTTTTCATTTGCAACTCTACAAGAATATCCATATAATTAGTTTTTTCTTTTTTCTCTTTTAATTTTTTCTTTGCTATTTTTTCTTTTTCCATACTAACAACTTTTTCAAATTCATTATATGCAAATTTTAATTCTTTAAATGATTCTTCACTAAAAATACCATCGTTTAAATCTTTATTTATTTCAAAAAGAATTTTATTTTCAATATCATTAAAAATAAATTTTTTAGCTTGAGCAAAATCTTCATAAATATAAATTTCATATGCTCTTTTACGTTCTTCACTATTATTTATAGGCATTATACTTGTAATTTCAATATTTTCCATCTGACTCTTATATTGTTCAATCAATAGTTTTGCACTTTTATATAAAGTAAGATTTTCTTCTCCAATAAGTCCCAATAATCTATCTTCAGATATGTTTTGTTCACTATTTTCATTATTATCTTCTACTATATCTTGGTTATCAGTATTATTAGCATGATCAACATTATTAGTTTGTTCTACTAAATTTTCAAGTTGAATCATTTGAAAATCTTCATTGATAGTCTCTTCAGCTGGTGCGAATTCTTGCTCTTCTACATTTTCTATTACTCTTTCATTTAATTTTACTGAAATTCTTTCAGTATTTATTTGAGAAAAAGTTCTATAAAAATCAAACTTTTCTTCTAAATCTAATAGCTCATTTTCATTTATCAAATATGTATATAATTTTTGAATCTCATCAGACAAAATGACTTGTTCGTGTGAGTACTTATCAATAATAATACCAATATTTCTTATTTCTTTTAGTTTTGAAGTAAGTTCTCTTTTTTGAGAAGTAATTTTATTATATTCGCTTCTTTTATTAGTAATAAAATGTTTTATTTCATCTGCTAAATTTGTAAAAACTTTAGAATATTTTTCTATATCATCGTCAAAAAATCCAGGAATTTCTTCATTATCTTTTTTCATATCTTTAAGCATTTCATAGATTTTTTTATATGTATCTGAATCACCAACAACCATCTCACCAAGTCTATATTGTGGCATTGAATCAAGAATTGAAGGAATTATTGAAAAATCAATCTCATTATTATTTGTTAATTCATTAATTATATTTTTTGCAACCGAAATATTTGAATTTATATTATCTAGCATAGAAGTATCAAAACTATCAAGTTTTGCCATTATGTCAGATTTCTTTTTTTCTATTTCTTGTCTAATTTTATCTAAATATTCATTCATCTCTAACTCATCCTTTTATAATTTTCTTTTTTACTTTTTTCTTCATTCTTTTCTATTTCTCTGTATAAACATCTTTCAAGTGATTCAGGGAAAGAAACTTTTAATTTAAGTAAGCATTCCATTTCTGTTATTAAATCTATTGTTTCTTTTATTTGATCTTTATCCTTTAATTCAAGATTTGAAAAATAACTCTTTAACAATAAATAATCATTTGATATTCTGTTATAAACCTTTTCATAATCTTTACCACTATCTAAATAATCTTTTGAAACAACTTTATTTGCTATATTATTATATGAAGATAATAATTTAATAAACAACTTCTTATCTGGTTGTTCATTAGTATGTTTATTTAAATTTTTTAAATATTCATTATATAGTCTATACATTAATACTCTTTGTGCTAAATCATTACATTTTTCAATTTGAACACTAAAATCATTCAAATAATCTTTTTTTTCCATTATATCATCCCACCATTTTATATATATTAATTATATCATCTATAATGTTAAAAGTAAAATAAAAAAACTGCTTTAAAAGCAGTTTTATTCAAACATAGAACTAATTACTATTATTAGTATACCAATTAAAATTCCTATAATAGATAATATTTTATTTTTACTATGTAATACATGTGGAAGTAACTCAAAAAATACTATATAAATTATCATTCCAAGTGTTAAACAAAGTAATATTCCAATTACAAAATCACTGATTAATGAACTTATTAAAGCCATTAAAAGTCCCCCAATGAATGTAGATATTGTAGATAAAAGAATCATTAATATTCTTTTTTTCTTATCTTCTTTTTTTAATGTTGAATATATGACCATTCCCATAGGAATATTATGAAGTCCAACACCAAGTGCCATTAAAATTCCTACCTTAACTGATTCTGTTGTTATACTGTAAACAGCCATACCTTCAATTATATTATGAAGAACAATTGCTATAGTTGATACAATACCAATATGAAGTAAATTTTCTTCTGTACATTCATGTGATAAACCATGTTCATGATCATGTTCTGGTATAAATATATCAAGTAATTTTAATATAAGAACACCAATAACTACAAATATAATTATTAAATAAATCTTATTAGAAAAAGTCTCATATATTTCAGGTAATAAATCAGAAACAGCAAGTGAAATCATACATCCAAGTGCTACTGAAATAGATAAATTTTCTATTAATTTAGTATTCTTAGGTATTTTAACTAAAAGTACACCAATAAGAATAAAAAGTCCTAAAATAAGTGTAATTAATAATCCCATATTTACCTCCTATATTGTTTTAATTATTTCTCTTGCTTTATTAATAAGTTCTTCCTTTGAATTAGAATTCATATATTCTCTTTTTAATATAAATCTTTTCATAAATTTTATTCTTCTTCTAAAGAAACTATCTCTTTTCATAACTTCTTTGAAAGCAACATTATTATATATATCGCCATATGTAAGTTCAAGTACTCTAAATAAATAACTTAAAAGCTTCTTTTTGCCTTTTAAATCTAGATTTTTCCACAGTATAATATCATTAAATATATAAATAGTGTTCATAAGTTTTAAAGATTCATACTTTTCTTTATCAAATTTTAAATTTTTTGTATACTCATCTAACTTTTCACAAGAAGATAATATATCTAATATTTTAGTACTTCCAAATAAATTCATTCCCATAATACTCTTAGGATTAAATCTATATCTATAAAGTACTTCATTTAAATAAACTATTTTTTTAGCTTTTAGTATATTTGAAATAATAAATGGTAAATCTTCAAAGTATATTCCTATTGGAAATCTTGAATCACTTATTAAACTTCTTTTAAATAATTTATTACAAGGGCCTGCAGTTTCTAAAAGAAAATAATCTCCTTTATTTATATCTACTTCTATAGTTTTTTCTTTTAACTTTGGATATAATTTTCTATCTGCATATTCTATATTTGATATACTTCTACTAAAATCATATCTAACTACATCAGCATCATATTTTTTAGCAGCATTAAATGCATCTTCTAAAGTATTTGGCTCAATATAATCATCAGAGTCAACAAACATAATATATTCACCCTTTGATTTATCAATACCTTTATTTCTTGATGCACCTGGTCCTGAATTTTTTTCATTTTCTATAACAAAAAAATTAGAATATTTTTTTTCATATTCTCTAATTATATCAAGACTACTATCTTTTGATTTATCATCTATTAATATTACCTCATAATTTTTATAACTTTGTGAAAGTATACTATCTAAGCATTGTCTAATAAATTTTTCTACATTATATACTGGAATAATAATACTAATCATTTTTACTTCACCCTATCCATAGATAAGATTATATCACATTTCGAAATATTTTTTAGTTTTTTCTAAATATTTCTTTCTTTTTTCTAACTTTTCTGGATTATGTGCAAGAGCATCACATCTTTGTACTTCAAGTCTTTTTTTAAGCAAAGAAGGGTTTTCTTTTACTTCCCTTTCTCTTATTGGATAATCATGATTTTTTACTAAATAACATACTTCTTGAATAAAATCTTTATCATATTCTAATCTTTCTAAAACAATTCTTGTTATTTTTTCTGAATAAATAGGATGATTAGGATAATGCCTTATTTCACCCTTTTCAACATAACAATATGGTTTACTTATATCATGAAATAAAAGTGCCATTCTAATAGAAAAATCTTTTTTAGATAAGGAAAGCGCATATAATGTATGATTAAATACATCTAGATGATGATGTGGATGTTTATGATCAAACCCTATCATTGGTTTAATTTCCGGTATTATATTTAAAATATATTCTAAATTATTATTAATTTCTAAAATAACATTATCACTCATTAAAATATCATATAAACTCATTTACTTCACCCATAATTATTGTATCAAAAAAGGTAAACCTTTTAAAGTTTACCATTATTTTATTTCAATACTTTTTTTAGTATCAACTTTTTCTTGTTTTGGAATAACAAGTTTTAAAGTACCATCTGTAAATTCTGCTTCAATTTCATCTTCTTTGATATCTCCAAAGTTAAATGATCTTTCACATTTTTCGTATACTCTTTCTTTTCTTATATATTTCTTGTCATCTTCTTCATTTTCTTCTTCTTTCTTTTCACAAGAAATTTTAATTACTCCGTTATCACATTCAATATTGATATCTTCTTTTTTAAATCCTGGAATATCCATAACTACATTATAGTTTCCATCCTTTTCAAAAATATCACATTTCATAGATTTTTTAAATCTACTATCCTCATAATCATCTAATAAACTATCAAAAAATAATCTGCTTGGTAACATATTCATCATTCCTTTCTTATTTATTATGTACCTAATCTATATTTTTTATTCTATTTTGATAATAAGTCACATATTAAATTACTAATTTCTGTTGGATTTTCTATTGAAAGTCCTTCAATTAATCTACTTTGTGAATAAAGAATTTTAGTGTATTCATTAAATTTTTCTTTATCACTTTTATATAATTCTTTTAATTTATTTGCTATCTTATGTGAAGAATTAATTTCAAGTATTATTTTTGCATTAATACTTTGATCAGTAGGCATAGCATTAAGTACCTTTTGCATTTCTATTGAAACAGGTCCTTCACTTACTAAACATACTGGATGATTTTTAAGTCTATGTGTAAATCTAACATCAGAAACATCACTACCGATAATTTCTTTCATTGAATTTAACATTTCTTTGTTTTCATCATTTATCTTCTTAATTTCTTCTTTTTCTTCTTCAGTATCTAAATCTAAGTTTTCTTCAGAAACATTAACGAATTTTTTACCCTCATATTCCATTAATGATTTAATAGCAAATTCATCAACATATTCTGTTAAGTAAAGAATGTTATAACCTTTATCCTTTACTTTTTCTACTTGTGGAAGCATATTAATTTTATCTATTGTTTCACCACAAGCATAATAAATATTTTCTTCATCATCTTTCATAGATGAAACATATTCTTTTAATGTTATATATTTTTCATCTTTTGATGAGTAGAACAAAAGTAAATCTTTAAGTTCATCTTTATGCATTCCATAATCATTGTATACACCTAATTTTAATTGCATACCAAATTCTTTAAAGAATTTTTCGTATTTATCTCTTTCATCCTTAAGCATACTTTCAAGTTCACTTTTAATTTTCTTTTCTATATTACTAGCGATTAATTTAAGTTGTCTATCTTGTTGTAAGATTTCTCTTGATATATTAAGTGATAAATCATCACTATCAACAACACCTTTAACAAATCCAAAATAATCAGGAAGTAAATCAGAACATTTATCCATTATAAGTACACCATTAGAATAAAGCGCTAAACCTTTTTCATACTCTTTTGAATAATAATCAAATGGAGCATGTGCTGGTAAGAATAATATTGCTTTATAACTTGTCATACCTTCTACACTTGTATGAATAACCTTAATTGGATTTTCATAATCATAAAATTTACTTTGATAGAAATTATTATATTCTTCTTCAGTAATCTTATTTTTATCTTTTTTCCATAAAGGAATCATACTATTTAATGTTTCTTCTTTTGTTACATCTTCATATTCATCTTTAGAACCTTTCTTAAGTTCTCTTCTTGTAACATTCATTTTTATTGGATATCTGATATAATCAGAATACTTTTTAACAAGCGATTCTATAGTATAAGTATCTAAGAAGTCACTATAATTATATCCTTCATTATCTGATTTAATTTTTAAAATAATTGTTGTTCCATAAGTATCTTTTTCATCTTTTGTAATTGTATAACCTTCAGCACCAGTGCTTTCCCACTTATATGCATCTTCTTCATTATATTTTTTACTAATTACAGTTACATCATCACTAACCATAAATGATGAATAAAAACCTACACCGAACTGTCCTATTATATTTACATCTTTTTTCTTTTCATTTTCTTCTTTAAATTGTAATGAACCAGACTTTGCAATCATACCTAAGTTATTTTCAAGTTCTTCTTTATTCATACCAATACCTGTATCAATAATCTTAAGTAATCTATTTTCTTTGTCTATTTCTATTTTAATGCATAAATCTTTTTTATTTACTTTTATACTTTTATCAGTTAACGATTGATAATAAAGTTTGTCAATTGCATCACTTGCATTCGATAATAATTCTCTTAAAAATATTTCTTTATTTGTATAAATTGAATTAATCATCAAATCAAGTAATCTTTTAGATTCTGCCTTAAACTGCTTCACATTACGCCTTCTTTCTGTCATTTTCTACCTGACAATTACATGATAGCACTTTAATTAGCACTTGTCAATAGTAAGTGCTAAAATAGACAATTTTTTACATTTTTATAAATAAAAAAAATCACAAATGTGATTTATAATTTAAGTGATTTTATTAGATTTTTACCTTGAATAATTTCTTTTTTAGTTACACTTTTAATATATGATTGTAAATCTTCTCCTACTTGTTCTTCATTAAAATTTAAACAATTATTCAAGTATTCCTTAAATTCACTATTTAAACTTAATTCATTTATTAATACTCTTTGTTCTTCCAATGATTTATAAGATAAATTTTTCTCATATAAAATTGATAATATTAATAAATTTAGGTATTGTATTTCACCTTTTACCCTTTTTTTATACATATTATCTAAAATATTACCTTTTATAATTAATTGATCAAAATCAATAAGCTTAATATCTGTATTCGATATTAATATATTAAACAATTGTAAATCATTATGTATAACACCATTTTTATGAAGATTTTTTATTATTTGTATTATTTTATATATAATCATTTTTTTATATTCAATAGATAATGATTCTTTAGTTATTATTCCATTTACATTTTTATATTCATCTAAATATCTAGTTGTATATCCACACTCTTTTAAATCTAAATATAATATTTCATCCGCAAATACACAATCAGATAATTCTTCCATAGACTTTAATATTTCAAAATATTCTTTAAATCTTGATACTATATGAGTTGGTTCTAATTTATAAATTATTCCATCCTTAGTTAAAACTACTGGAAGTTTTGTTGATGAATTTCTTTTTAGTACTGTCATATTTTCAAGATCTTTACTTGTAATAAATCTTTTTGTAATTTCACTCATAAGTCCACCTCATGGGATGGTATTTTATCATTTATTTATGTATATGTCAAAAAAAAATAGACTATTTAAAATTAATAAAAACTAATGATTTTACTCATTAGTTATTACTAAATTATTATTTTGTTCATCTATAGTTACTTCTTCACCAAATTTAATATTATCATTAATTATTTCATTTGCAAGTAATGTTTCTAGATTTCTAGATACAAACCTCTTTATAGGTCTTGCGCCATATTTTTCATCATAAGAATTATTAATAATAAAATCTTTTGCTTTAGTAGTTAATTTTAACGTAATTTTTTTATCATCTAATCTTCTTTCTATATCACTTATAATTTTATCAAGTATTTCATATACAACTTTTTTATCAAGTGATTTAAATATAATTATTTCATCTATACGATTTATAAATTCTGGTTTAAATGTATGTTTTAATTCATTCATTACAAGTTCTTCTTTATTTTCTACATTCTCTAAAACATATTCACTACCTAAGTTAGAAGTCATAATTATAATAGTATTTTTAAAATCTACTGTTCTACCTTGCGAATCTGTTATTCTACCATCATCTAGTATTTGAAGTAATATATTAAATACATCTTTATGAGCTTTTTCTATTTCATCAAATAAAACTATACTATATGGATTTCTTCTTACAGCTTCTGTTAATTGTCCACCTTCATCATATCCTACATATCCTGGAGGCGCTCCAACTAATCTAGATACTGAATGACTTTCCATATATTCACTCATATCTATTCTGACAATATGTCTTTCATCATCAAATAATTCATAAGCAAGTGTTTTAGCAACCTCTGTTTTACCTACACCTGTTGGACCTAGGAATATGAATGAACCTATTGGTCTATTTGGATCTTTTATACCCGCTCTTGAACGGATTATTGCTTCACTAACAAGTTTTAATGCTTCATCTTGTCCTTTTACTCTTTTTTTCATATTTTCTTCTAGATGAATTATTTTTTCTCTTTCTCCTCCAACTAATTTACTAATAGGTATTTTAGTCCAATTTGAAATTATTTTAGCAATATCTTCTTCATCTACTGTATCAGATAATATTTCGTTTTTTGCTTTTTTATTTAATTCTTCTAATTCTTTTTCTAGTCTAGGAATTGTACCATGTCTTAATTTAGCAGCTTCTTCTAAATCGTACCTATTTTCTGCTTGTTCTAATTTAAAATTAGCAGTTGATATTTCTTCCTTTTTATTTTTTATTTTATCATTGATACTTTTTTCTTCTTCCCAGTCACTTCTTAATTTCTTTTCATCTTCTTTTAACTTAGATAAATCAGTATTAATTTCTTCTACTCTTTTCTTACTTATATCATCTTTTTCTTTTTTTAGTGCTTGTTTTTCTATTTCAAGTCTCATTATTTTTCTTGTTAAAGTATCAAGTTCTGTTGGTACTGAATCCATTTGTACTTTAATAGTAGCACAAGCTTCATCTATTAAGTCGATTGCTTTATCAGGAAGAAATCTATCTGTTATATATCTATTTGAAAGAGTTGCTGCTGCGACTAATGCTCTATCTTTTATTGAAACACCATGATGAACTTCGAATCTTTCTTTTAAACCACGAAGTATAGTTATTGTATCTATTACTGTTGGTTCTTTAACAATTACTTTTTGAAATCTTCTTTCAAGTGCACCATCTTTTTCAATATATTTTCTATATTCATTAAGTGTTGTTGCACCAATACATAATATTTCACCTCTAGCAAGCATAGGTTTTAACATATTACCAGCGTCCATTGCGCCTTCTAGTGCACCCGCTCCTACTATCATATGTATTTCATCTATAAATAAAATTATTTCTCCATTACTTTCTTTTATTTCTTTTAATACGGCTTTTAATCTTTCTTCAAATTCACCTCTATATTTAGCACCAGCAATAAGTGCACCAAGGTCAAGCTCCCATATTGTTTTATTCTTTAAACTGTTAGGGACATCACCTTTAACTATTCTTTGTGCAAGTCCTTCAACAATAGCTGTTTTACCTACACCAGGTTCACCTATTAAAACTGGATTATTTTTAGTTTTTCTAGATAATATTCTAGTAATGCTTCTTACTTCTTCATCTCTACCTATTACAGGATCGATTTTACCATCTTTTACTGCCTTTACAATATCTCTACCATATTTTTCTAGTGGATTTTGTAAATTTTCTTCATATGGATTTTGTCCGTTCATAGTTATCCCCTCCTTATATAATTGCATATAAAAAGCATGCTTTTTACTGCATACTTTAATTATATCACTATTTTAGCACTTGTCAAGCGAGAGTGCTAATATATATTAATTTTTTTTATTTATTATTGTTCATCTACAACGTTATTTTCGATTTTATCTAATTCTTTTTTAAAACTTTTTACTTTAACTTTTATAATAACGCAATCAATAATATCTAGTACTGCATATATACATAAAATTATTCCTATAAAACTAGTAACAGTAGTTGCACCACTTATTGGATTAACTATAAAGTATCCACCTAAAACCATTATTAGTATTGAATATATAAAAGTTATAACCCATGATTTTTCTCCTAAATCTTTTATTTCAAAAGAAACTTGAATTTTATTTATACCATTTATAATCATCCATACACCAATAAATACTGGTATTAGAATCATAAGTAAATCCTCATTTATTAAAAGCATAAGTCCACATACTATACTAAATATACCAGAAATAAGTCCTACACTTGCACCTAGTCCATCCTTTCTATATCTAAAATAGTCAATTACTGGAAACACACCAATAAGTAATAAAATTACTCCAATCGCAACTGTTATTGATTTTATAAATCCTTCTGCATTAACTGCTAAAATTAATCCAAATAAGAATAATAGTACTGATGAAATCATCGAAATATTAAATACTTTCTTTAACATATATATCCTACCTTTCTTTTTTATTATAACATTTTATCAAATAAATTTAAAGTTGATATTTTTTTAATTTATAATCAATTATTTTTCCCTCATAAACAAGTTTTAAATTTTCTATTTTTTCAAAATCCATAGGTTTTACTATTTTTTTAGTTTTTTCAAATAATTTAACACTATCATCAGATAGAATTTTATATATAAATTCTGAACAATAATATTTTTTTCTATTTATTTTCTTATTAAAAATTGCCAAAACTAATCCTAAAAAATTATAACCTTTACAAGAAATACCATATTTATCTAATAATCTTTTTATATTTTTGTACTTTTCATCTGATATAGTCAGCTCATATATAAGTATTTCCGCTCTTGGTGATACAGAATAAAGGCCTTTATAAATACTTTCATTCATATATTTACCAATAAATGGACAATATTTATATTTTCTGCCTATAGAATACATATTTGTACAATCTTCATTAAATGAAATTGAAATATGTGAATATTTATCTTTAGTAAATAATTTTATTGTTTTAGCAAGTATACTATAACTTTGTGATAATACAATATATATTTTTTTCATAACTACTCCTAATATTATTATAATATAAATTTGTAGATATAAAAAGATAAAAAAAAGATTTCTAGTTTTTAATTCACTTATTACTTTTTTTATAAACATAGTATTAATCGAGTAAACAATCTACTACACACGAAAGTTTTATCCGTATTCTAAAAACTGTAACTAAAAAAATTTATCTGATTCAATATAATTATAGAACTCTAATATATACTTAAATGTTAACTCATCCAATGTATTATTTTGAACTAACTCTTTTGTAATTATATTAAATTCATTACTATCTATTTTATCATAATTTTTTTCTAAAATTACATTTATTGTATTTAATAAAATACTTTTTAAATTTGTATTTTTAAGTAATTTATATAATTTAATAATTCATCAATTATAAATTCAATTTTTCCATCTGTTTAGAAGATATAATTTTCTCCATTCTCATAATCAGAAACACTTATTTAAACAAAAGGATTTAATTGTCTTAATTTTTCAATTAGAGCAGTTGGATTATCTATTTTCTCTTTATTGTCGTTTATATTTTTTTCAATCAATTCATCAATAATTTTATCAATCTCTTGTTTTATTTATTCAATATCTTTATCAGAATTTGTATATGATTTAACAATACTAGTAATTTTTATTAACCTTTGTAACACAAAATAATAAAAAATATGATATTATATTTTATAGGTGATTTGCATTATGAAAAAATTTACTATGAAAGATGAAAAATTTATATGTGAAAATTGTGGTAAAGAAGTTTTACCACTTGGATATACTGCGAGAGATCATTGTAATTATTGCTTATATTCAAAACACTTAGATATATTTCCTGGTGATAGAGAAAATACTTGCCTAGGAAAATTAAAACCTATTGGAATAGAAAAATTTAAAGATACATATAAGATAATTTATAAATGTGAAAAATGTAATAAATTACATAAAAATATAATGGCTAAAGATGATAATTTTGACTTAATAATTGAATTATCTAAAGCAGAATAAAAACGCTAGAAATAGCGCTTTTTTAATTTTTTGGTTTAAATATCATAGTAAATATAAATGCAAATATTATAGTAGCAGTTATACCTGTTGCGGTTAAAGAAAACATTCCTGTAAATAAACCTAAAAGTCCATCTACTTTTGCTTTAGCAAGTGCTCCATGAATTAATAAATGTCCAAAACTAGTAATACATACAATTGCACCTGCACCAAATTTATCTACAAATAAATCATATATTGAAAATGTATCTAAAGCTGCTCCTATTACTACAAATAAGCTTGTAATATGTCCTGGTAATAATTTAGTATTGTCAAGTATTATTTGACCTATTAAACATACTATTCCTGCGAATAAAAATGAGTAAATAAATTCCATATTATATTACCTCCAAACATACAGCATGACTTACTGATGGTATACTAAATTTTTGATTACAAGTTGTTGGACTCATAAGTGCTCCTGTTGCGATTAATAAAACTTTTTTTATTATTCTTTGCTTCATTTTTGGAATAATACTAGAGTATACAACTAGCGGCATACAAGCAGGACCAGAACCACCTGCATATATATTTTCTTTATAATCATATATCATAGTTGCAGTGTCATCATAATTCTTATCTAATTTTATATTGTATTCTTTTTCACATATTTCTTTAAATATATCTTTACCATAAACACCTAAATCTCCAGTTAAAATTAAATCATAGTCACTTACTTTTGTCTTAGTTTGCTTTAAGTGTTCATTTAATGTGTATGCTGCACTTGGACTCATAACTGCACCCATATCAAATACATTATCTACTCCCATATCTATTACTTTACCAATAGTTGCGCTAGTTACTTTTATATCTGTTTTAGCATTTGTAAGCATTAATGATGCTGCTCCTGTTACAGTAAATGTAGTTGTTTTTGGTTTTGGTGCGCCATACTCAACTGGATTTCTAAATTGTCTTTCACTTGTCATATTATGTGAAGATGTTGTACATATTGCTTTCTTATTTTTTTCATTTTCTAAAATAGATGAAGCAATTAATATTTCTTCACAAACAGATGCACAAGCATTATACACTCCTAAAAAAGGAATATTAAGTTTTGAATATACAAAATTGGATATTGTAAGTTGATTCATTAAATCAGTGCTTATTCCAAAAGAAATATCTTCTTCATTATATTTAGTTTTATCAAGTAAAATTTTAATAGATTCTTTTAACTCCTTCATTTCACATTTTTCAAATGTTTTTTCTCCATCATAAAAGTCAGTAAACTTTTTATCAAAATTATCTTTTAATGGTCCTTCTATTACAAATGGACCTGCAACTGTACTTACATTTTCTAAATATACATTATTAAATTTTATAGTCATTTTCTAACCTCCAAAAAATACGAATCTAATTATTCCAAATACATATGCTGCGAATACTCCATAAAGAATAACACTACCTGATAATTTAAAAATATTAGATCCTATTCCCATTACAAGTCCTTCATGTTTATATTCAAGTGCACTAGATGTTGTCGCATGAGCAAATCCACTTATTGGGATAAATAATCCTGCTCCTGCTTTTGATACCCAGTTATCAAAAAATCCAAGTGCTGTAAATAAACATGATATAAATATTATTGTAACCATCATTAAACTTACCGCCACACTTTGACTTACTCCATCAATCATTAAATATACTTTTATTAATACTTCACCAATTAATCCAACAAGTCCACCAACTAAAAATGCTGTAATCATATTTTTTACTTTGTTTTCTTTTGGACTATGTTTGTCTACTATTTTTTTGTATTCTTGTTTGTTCATATTTTTTTCACCATTTGTATTATTAACGAAAAAAATTTTTTTATACAAAAAAAAGATAAACTTATGCACATAGTTTATCCGATAAATCATCTAATATTTTTCTTTCTAGTCTATATACTTTTACTTGACTAATATTATTTTCTTTTGCGATTTCTGTTTGTGTTTTACCTTCATAATATCTTTGGTATATTAATTTTTGATCTTCTTTTTTCAAATTACTTAATGCTTCTTTTAAACTTATTAAATCTATTTTATCTAATTTTTCTTCACTTGCAATTACATCTTTTAAAGATATATTATCATTATCTTCATTTACACTTTCATCTATACTTTGTACATTTTGATTTAAATTTAAAACTTCTAATACTTTATTTTTTTCTTCATTAACTATCATGCACAAAATATCTAAACTAGGATATTCTCCTTTACTCTTAAAATAATGATCTCTTGCTATATCTACTTTTTTCTTTAATTTAAAAATATCTCTACTTATTTTAATATTTTTGTCTTCTCTTAAATACTTTAATACTTCACCTAATATATATTTTTCACAAAAAGTTGAAAATTTTATTCCAAGCGTAGGATCAAAATTATTTGCTGCTTTTATAACTCCCATTTTACCAGCCTGCATTAAATCTTCTCTATTATAACTACTTGCGTACTTATTAACGATAAAAGATACTTTAGTTTCCATTTCTACAGCTAGTTCATTTGTTAAAATCATATACTTAAAAGTTTAAGTGCTGATAATTCATCAGATACATATTCTAAATCATAAGCACTCATTTCATCACCACATATAAGCATTCTTCCATCGTTTTCTTCTAATAATTTTTGACACTTATCAAACAATTTAACACTATCACTCATTTCTAAATTTTTAACATTAAATACTACAAACCTAATGCCACCATCTTTAATTATTTCAAAAACTTTTTCTTCTACATCCATTGAACTTACTTCATTTAATATACCTGCTAATCTAACAAATAATACTCCTCTAGTAAATTCTATATTTAAATCTACCATTTTTTTATTTTCCTCCCTTTTTTACAATATTTATTAAATCACTAATAATATACCTTTTAAATACTTTAGACAAAACATTACAAAATTCGACTTAACTTTTTTTCGAGCATTTTTGCTCTCATATATTATTTTCTCCGTTTTTTAACTAAATTCCCCTATACTTTAAAAAATTTTTATGATATATTTTATTTAGAAGGGAGATAATTATGAAAAAGGGTCTAAAATTATTATTAGTTTCATTATTTGTAATAATACTTTCAGGTTGTAATAATTCTTCTAAAGAAGTTGTTAAAACTTGTAAGTTAACAGCAGATCAATCATCTAATGGATATGTTCTTAATTCTAATTATGAAATTCATTCTAAAGATGGATTAGTTGATAGCGTAGTAACTAAAGAAACTGTTGAATCAGATAATGAACAAATTCGTGAATACTTTAAAAGTACTTTAGAAAAATCATATAAAACTGCTGATGAAAGTTATGGTGGATATACATATAAAGTTACTGAAAATGATAATAAAATAATATCTGATGTAACAATTGATTATTCTAAAATGGATTTAGATAAATTCGTTAAAGATAATTCACAAATTAAATCTTACATAAAAAATAAGAAAATAACTCTTGAAGGTATGCAAAAAATATATGAAGCTTTAGGAGCAACTTGTGAATAACTATACTAAAAAGGTATAGTTTTTTTCTTTTTTTAATGTTATATTATAATAAAGGAAGTGAATAAAATGAACAAGAAAAAAATTCTTATGTTATTTTCAATTATTTTATTATTAGTAATAATATATTTTTTTTCATTAAATATATATATTAACAAACAAGAAGAAAAAAAATATTATATTATTGATAAAGAAGAAGTTCCTAGTATATATAATATTGTTGGAAAAAGAAATATAATTAAATATAAATCATTTAAAAATAGTGGTATATATAAAAATATATATCAATATAAAGATATAAAAAATGTTTCATCTGATTTAAGTAAATATACAAGTGAATTAAAAGAAAATTATAACTATTTATATACATCAAATATCGATTTTACAAAAAAAAGTGATAATATTTCAATGGCAAAAAAAATAGATGAAAACCAAATTATTATGATAGAAATAGAATATAATGATAATTCATATAAAATAACAATATCAAAAGGAAAAGGAAATATTAATGAATTTTAAATACTAACTATACTATGTATAGTTTTTTATTTTTATTAGTGGTATACTTAAAGTGCATAGTATAGGAGAAAAAAAGATGTATAGTAAAGATATTAATGATGTTTATAAAGAATTAAATACAAGTGAAAAAGGATTAACTATAAATGAAGTTAATAAAAGATTAAATATATATGATAAAAATATAATAAAGGAAAAGAAAAAAGAAAATATTTTTTTAAGATTTTTAAAACAATTTAAAGATATAATGATTATTATTCTTTTAGTAGTCGCACTACTCCTTTATATATATGGAAGACTTTATTCTCATGAATATACAGATACGATAGTAATATTAGTTGTTGTTTTTATAAATGCAATTACTGGTTTTATTCAAGAAGAAAAAGCAAATTCTGTTATTAATGGACTAAAAAAATATGAAGCTTCAACTTGTAAAGTAAAAAGAAATGGGAAAATTGATATTGCTGATACAAGTACTTTAGTTCCTGGTGATATTATATTTTTAGAAGCTGGTGATATGGTACCTGCAGATTCTAGAATAATTACATGTGAAAACCTAAAAGTTGATGAATCACCTTTAACAGGTGAAAGTATTCCAGTTATTAAAACAAATGAAACATTAAATAATAATTTAATAATTCAAGATCAAAAAAACATGATTTTCTTGTCATCAAACATAACAAATGGTAAATGCATGGCAGTTGTTATAAATACTGGTATGAATACAGAAATAGGAAAAATAGCGTCTTCATTAAATAAAATATCAAATATTGAGACACCTCTTCAAATAAAAATAAAAGAAATAAGTAAAAATCTAACAATAATTGTATTTATAATAATGATTTTTATATTTATATTAGCGCTTATTAATCACTACTCATTTCTAGAAATAATAATGCTTTGTTCTTCACTTGCGGTTGCGGCTATTCCAGAAGGATTACCTGCGGTTATAACTATTTCATTATCTATTGGTATATCTAATCTTGCAAAAAAGAAAACGATAGTAAAACAAATGCAAGCAGTTGAAACACTAGGTTCTATTGATGTTATTTGTTCAGATAAAACAGGAACAATTACACAAAATAAAATGACTGTAAAAGAAGAAGTTATTTATGATAAAGAAATGTTAAATTATATATGTGCACTTTGTAATGAAGGATTAATAATAAATAATGAATATAAAGGTGACCCTACTGAAACATCATTATATGGATATTTATATAAAAATAATATTGATGCATTAAAAATTAGAAAAGAAAATAAAAGAATAATAGATGCACCTTTTGATAGTGAAAGAAAGTTATCTACTACAATTAATAAAATTGGTGATAAAACTTATTTATTATGTAAAGGTAGTATCGATAATTTACTTAATAAATGTGAATATATAAATAATAAAAAAATAACTAATAAAGATATAAATGATATTAAAGATAGTGAAAAGAAACTTGCTAGTAAAGCACTTAGAGTATTAGGATTTGCATATAAAGAAATTAATGATATTCCACAAAATTCTACTGAAGTAATTAATGAAGAAAACAATCTTAATTTTGCTGGTTTACTTGGAATGATTGATCCACCAAGAGATACTGTTATAAAAAGTGTTGAAATGTGTAAAAATGCAGGTATTAGACCAATAATGATTACAGGTGATTCACTAGATACTGCAAGTGCTATTGCTAAAGAAATAGGAATTATAGATAACGATAATGAAGGAATACTTGGTAATGCTCTTGATAATTATACTGATGAAGAACTTGAACAAATAGTTAAAAATTATTCTGTTTATGCAAGAGTTAATCCAGAACACAAAGAAAGAATTGTTAAAGCTTGGCAAAAAAATGGTAAAGTTGTTGCTATGACAGGAGATGGAGTTAATGATGCTCCTGCTATTAAAGATGCACATGTTGGTGTTGGTATGGGAATAACTGGTACAGATGTAACAAAATCAGCCGCAGATATTGTACTTATGGATGATTCATTCTCAACAATAATAATTGCTGTTGAAGAAGGAAGAAGAATATATAATAACATTAGAAATAATATTGTTTACTCATTATCTAGTAATTTTGCTGAAATATTTACAATAATTATTGGATTACTTTCTGGTAACACTATACTTTTACCAATATATATATTATTTATAGATTTAGTAACTGATTCTGTTCCAAGCATATGCTTAGCATTTGAAAAAAGTGAAAAAAATATTATGAATCAAAAACCAAGAGGTCTTAACAAATCATTATTTACACCGTTTATAAAATCTTGCTTTATATCATCAGCAATTATCGAAACATTATTTGTTTGTTTAACTTACTTTATATCTTTAAAATTATATAATAATGAAATTGCAATGAGTCTTGCCCTTTTATCTATGGTTGTGCAAGAAATTATTTATTCTATATCTTGTAGAAATTTAAAAGAACCAGTATTCAAGCAAGGACTATTTTCTAATAAAGCAATGAATATTGGACTAACTATAATAACATTAATTGAACTTCTAGTATTTATGACTCCTCTTGGTAAAATAATAAGTGTTGAAAGTATTAAACCAAGTTTAGTATTGATTATATTTTTAATAAATAGTTCTTCATTTATAATTTATGAACTATTAAAACCATTACTAAAAAAAATATTTAAAGACTAAATAGTGTACTTAGAAAATTTATATATTCTCATATTATTTACTGTAAAATGAAACTACTGTAGCCATATATGATAGTAGTGAACTAAAAAATATACTTGAAGGAATTAATATTTATACTTATATTTAATTTGAAAGTAATATAACTCTTACAAATGAAATAAAAATTTCAAATACTAAAATTAATATTAAAAACATATTAGACAAGGAGGATTTAAATGAAAAAAAATATTAAATTTATTACTATTCTTTTATTGATTTTATTAATTATGCATCCATTAAATGCACATGCACTAACAAAACAAACTTCATACATTGGTATTAATGATAATCAAAAATTTGAAATTAATTATTTATCTTTTTCAAATATTTCTTTTAATACCACTAATAATGAATTTGGATTAAATAGTACAGTTTTTAATAATTCTAACAAAACAATTAACTATATTTATACAATTTATTATTATGATTTAAATAAAAATTTAATAGCAAAAATATCTAACTCAGGAATAGCTAATCCTGGTGAAAATATTTTTAATGAAATATCTAATTTTAATATTTTAAATAATCACAAATCTAACGAAATATATTATTATATTTTAAAAATTGATACAGGTTATGACAATACTAGTTTAACTCCTAGTGAAAATGACCAATATAGTTCATATGATTATGTTATTGATAAATATGATGTTAATATTATTGTTAATGAAAATAATACACTTGATATAACAGAAACAATAACTGCTTATTTTAATACATATAAACATGGAATAATTAGAAGTATTCCGTTAAAAAATAAAATTACAAGACTAGATGGAACAACATCAATAAATCATGCTCAAATAACTAATTTAAATGTTAATAATAAATATGTAACATATAAAGAAAAAGGAGTTTATAAAATTAAAATTGGTTCAACAAATAATTCTTTTAAAGGAGAAAAAAAATATATCATAAAATATAATTATAATTTGGGAAAAGATCCAATGAAAAAATATGATGAACTTTATTATAATATAATTGGGAATAATTGGGATACTGTAATTGGAAATATAACATTTTCAATTACTATGCCAAAAGAATTTGATTCAAGTAAGTTAGGTTTTTCTTCGGGTTCTAAAGGCTCAACAAATAATAAAAATGTAAAATACAATATTAACAAAAATAAAATTACTGGTAATTATAACGGAATCCTTAATAAACAAGAAGGATTAACTATCAGATGTGAATTACCGGATGGATATTTTGTTAATGCTGGTCTTAAATTTAATTTTAAAGATTATTATATATGTTTGCTTCTAATTTTATTTTTATGCATTTCTGTATTATTATGGTATTTATTTGGAAAAGATGATGAAATATTAGAAACAGTCGAATTATCACCACCTTCTGATTTTAATAGTTTAGAAATTGGTTTTTTGTATAAAGGTGATGCAAATTCCAAAGATGTAACATCACTACTTATTTACTTAGCTAATAAAGGATATTTAAAAATTGCAGAAACAAATTTAATTAATTCGTATTATAAAGATTTTAAAATAACTAAATTAAAAAAATATGATGGAAACAATATAAACGAAAAAATATTTTTAGATGAACTTTTTTATATAAAAGATGAAGTGACATCTGAAGACTTATATAAAAAGTTTTACAAAACAACTAATAAAATATTATCAAATATAAATATTAAAGAAAATAAAAATAAAATTTTTGAAAAATTTACACCGATTATAAATTTAATTATTATAGTAATGATTATAATAACCTTTTTATGCATGACAATACCACCAACAAAATTTGTTAATGATCAAGTAAATACAATTTCAGCATTCTTTGGACCAGGAGTGGGATTTACATTAATATTATATACACTTGTTGATAATAATAAAAATATTACTGGAAATAAAAAGCAATTATTTATATATAATGCAATTCCGATAATATTTTTATCAATTATAACTTTAATACTTATGCCACAAACCATATGGCCTTTTTTAAGAAATGATATATCATATATAATAACATATATTGTAGGAATTTTTTGTATGATTGGAATGGCTATTTGTTTAAAATATATGCCAAAGCGAACAACTTATGGAAACAAAATGTTAACAAAAATAAAAGGATTTAAAAATTATTTAGAAACAGTAGAAAAAGATAAATTAGAAACATTAGTTATGCAAGATCCTGAATATTTTTATAATATTTTACCATATGCATATGTTCTAGGAGTATCAGATACATGGATTAATAAATTTGAAACAATTTCATTAGAACCACCTTCTTGGCTAGATAATTCTACTACATTTGATATATCATCTTTTGATACATTTATGAATACCACAATGGATTATATTCAAACCTCTATTTCATCAAGTCCAACTGATAGTTCTAATGATTCATCTGGTGGTGGATCATCAGGAGATGGTTCTGGTGGTGGTGGCGGTAGCTCATGGTAAAAACATTTAAATTAAAACTATAAAGAAAATAAAAAATCTTTATAGTTTTTTTATTGAATAAATATCTATTCCTCTATATAAAAATATATAGTTGCAAAATATTCTTCATTAACGACTAGCACATCATTAGTAAGGTCCAGTAATGGTCCACTTTTGACCAATTAAGATCTTCAAAATTTACTATTTCTTCATTATTTTTCCCAGTATAAACTATAGTTGGTGTACTTGTTAATATTATAGTTTCATCATCAAATTTTTTAAATACAAGTGCATTTTCAAGTGTATATCCAAGTGATGATGTTAGTGGATTATTTATATATGCATATAACTTCCAATCTGAACTACTTAATCTACTATCTACAATCTTTGTTTTTAAATCACTTACTTTTGGAAAAAATATAAGTATCCCCTATTGGAACAAAAGAAAAATTAATAGAAGGATTTGCATCTAACAAAGTTAATTCACCGGTAAATGGTGTCGTTATAGTTCTAGTTTTATATATAAAACTTCCTGAAACATTTGAAGTTAATTCTACCTTTGTATTATCGGAAATAGCCAATGGTAAATTATATTCAAATAATCCATTATCATTTTATAAAACATCTTTTAATTCACTACTTGTAGATACTAAAACTGTTTTATTATTTATTTTATTCATAAAATCACTTGTCCTCTAATATAATATATGAATATTTAATTTTTTGAATAAAGATGTTTTAACGAATATATAAATAAAAATATGTATTTTAATTTTTTAAATATTCTATAAATTTTTTACTTGCAAATGTTAATGAAAGAGAATTATTAGTTGCCAAATATATATTTATATCAGGTATTTTTTTATTTATTTTTAATTCTTTTAAATTTTTATAATTTCTTTTTGCTAAATCTATTATAGCAAAACCTACACCTAAACCAATATTAGTAAATTCAGTAATTAATTCTTGACTTACTACTTCCATTTTTGGTATTAATTTAACATTATTTTTTAGTGCAATATAATCTAATAGTTTTCTACTATTTGATTCCCCTTTTTGTAAAATAAGAGGCAAATTATTTAAATCTTCAAAATTAGTAACATCATCTTTATAAAATTCTGGATTATAAATAAATCCCTGTTTTAATTCTTTTATTTTTTCTAAATATAAACTATTTTCTTTTACATTACTTTCATTAAAAATCACAAAATCTAATTTACCTATTTTTAAATTTTTTATTAAATTACTTGTTAAGTCATTAGTAATATTAATATTTATATTTGGATATTCTTTATGAAATTTTTTTAAAACATCAATTAAAATTAATTTAGTTAAAGTTGTGGAACATCCTATTTTTATTTCTCCTTTTGATAAGTTTTTAAAAGATGTAAATTCATTTTCTGCATTATTAATAAGTGTAAGTGCTCCTTTAACATATTCATAAAACATCTTCCCTTCTTCTGTTAACTGCATTCCTTTGTTACTTCTTAAAAATAATATACCACCTAATTGTTCTTCTAATTTTTTTATTGATTGAGATATTGCAGGTTGTGAAATATGTAATTCCTCACTAGCCTTTGTCATATGTTTATTTTTCGCAACTACATAAAAAACTCTATATAATTCTAAGTCTACATTCATTATAAGACCTCCTTATAATTATAATAACATAAATATATTTTACTTATCAACAATATAATAATAAAATATAAATGAAGGAGAAGAAATTTATGAACTATGAACATTTAAAAAAAGAATTTATAAAATTAAAAAAGGAAGAATTAATTTATATTGATAATATATCAAAAATTAGTAGTAATAAAATATTACCAGAATATGAAAAACTTGAATTTTATAGAGGATTAAATAATTATATAACCAAATTAGATGATTTGATTGAAAAATTAGGAACAGCTGCAACAGAAGATGATACATTAAAAGGAAATTTTGAAAATTTATTTATTGAATTTGATTTAGATAAAAATTATTTATCTTCTTTAAAATATAATAGAGATTACGTATTGGCATGTTTAGGAATCAACATAGATACATTAAAGTTTAAAATAAGTTTATACAATTTAGCTGAAAATCATAGAAATATTGATTTACATTTAATATTAAATAATCAGGAATTAATTGAAAAACCAATATATGTTTTAAAATACTATTATGATTCAACTGAAGATGGTATGCCATTTCTAGGACCTATTTTTGGAGTATACAAAAATATAGATAATGAGTATGAAGTAACAATTCCAGAAAAAGTAATCAAAGATTTCGAAGATAATAATATAATAATTCATTCTACTGAACATTTAAGCTTTCTTTGTGTTAAAAATATATTTATAAAAGAGCTTTTAAACAAAAAAAATAAAACATTAAATGATTGTATTATTAAAACACAAAAAAGGGTAAATGAACTAAATTATATTAATAGTCCTGAATATAAAGAAAAATTATTGTTAGATAAAATAAATAATTTATATAACGCTGTAAAAGGAAAATTTATAAAAAAAGAATTATTATATAGTGGAAACTTTCTTAGTGTTTTAAGAGAAACATATAAATTACCAAATAAAAAAATAGTAAAAAAAGAAAAAGTAATTAAAAATGATGGAAAAAATTCTGTAATAGTAATTGCAATTACTAAAGATAGAAAATATATAATAACTTTTCAAAATAGAATAAAAGACACAACAATTGCAGAATTCCCAGCAGGATATATTGAAAATAATGAAAAACCAATAGAAGCTGCTAAAAGAGAATTATTAGAAGAAACAGGTTATATTACAGATGATTTATTTATCGTTGATGAAGCTTATACTTCTCCAGGAATAGATAATTCTATTACCTACATAGTAATTGCCAATAATTGTTCTAAAACTAATAAAAAAAGTTCTAATGGAACTGAATTGGTTAATTATGGACTATTCACAGAATTTGAATTAAACTATTTAATTATTAAAAATATAATGAATGGTGCTATGAATAAATTAGCATATTATAATTTAATTAACAATACTATTAATTTTAATACTACTTATATGAATACTAATAAAACAATATGTAAAAAATTGAAAGAAAAGATTAATCCAATTGAATATTTATAAATTATGTTTATAGTTCAATATACCATTTTTCTTTTTTAGATATCCATAAAATTTGATATACTTATCCCAATTGGTATTTCTACTATTTTACTCTTACATAAATTACTAAATTTTTTTATTAATTTATTATATGATTGATTTACCTTTACAAATCAATATCTTAAAAGGATTTCAACCACTTATATGAAGGCTTGTTTTTCTTTGCTTATGCCTTATGTACATATTAATTAAAAATCTATTTATTCCTGCATTGTTAGAACTTTGATAAGTTCTTTTTTTTGTTCTTCAGATATTGGACTACTAGCAGTCTTATCATGGCCTTTTCCACCCATTGCTTCAGCAATCAATCTAACATTAACTCCATCTTTAACTGTTCTATAAGAAATTGTTCCATTATCCAAAGAAATCAACATAGCGAAATCCATATCAAAATTATGTTGTTTAAAATATTCCGCTAAATCGTTTCTATATTCGTAATCAATAAATGCTATACCAGCTTTTAACCCTAATATTTCTCTATAATAAACTTTTTTAGAATAATTTAATAATTTTTCTTGAACTTGATTAATTTTATTATCAATTAGCATTTGCTCTAGTTCACTAAATTGAAAAATTTTATTATTTGAGTTGCTTAATTTTTCAAACATTAATTTTATATAACCTTCGCATCCAACAGAATCAAACAATAAGGTTAATTCATGAGGCATCTCTTCATTATATTTAGTTTTCCATTCCCAGGTATCATATTTTCTTGTTAACTCTGAAAATTCTCCTACTATCTGTGTATCTCTATCAATAAAATAGTTATTTACTAAATATTCATAAAATAAGCTCGTACCACTACATAGTCCTTGATCATCAGAAATTCTTATCGTTGTAAATGGATATTTGTTAAAATCTCCTTTTAAAGCTGATTCATGATGATCAAACACAAAAAATTTGTCCTTTAATTGTTTATCATTTGCAATTTTTGATAATGTTGGTTCTTCAAGCCATAAATCTGTTATAAAAATTTTATCATAATTATAAATACTTCCATTATCATAATATTTTGATACTTCATTTTGTAAATTAAAAGTTTCACATAATACGTAATCAACTTCGCTAAAAGATAATTTTGCCAATACTACATTTCCCATACCATCAATATCACTCTTGTGCGTAAATAATAATACCTTCATTTATTTCAACTCCTCATATATAATGTTTATGTTTATTATAACATATATCCATTATCAAATAAAAATATACTCTTAAAATTGACTAAATCAATTAAATATAGTAAACTTAAAAATGGTGGGGAAAATATGAGAATAAATAATAATAATGTTCATTTTAATAATATTCAGAAGGAATTTCTAAAAAATTTTTTTAATATTAATAGTGATTTTATTGAAACAAAAGATATGCTAGATCCTGATAATATTTCTTTATTTGCAGAAACATATTTAGAATATTTAAAAAAATGGAATTTAACAAGTGATCAAGTTTTATATTACTTTTATTTTGAATTAAAATTAAGCCAATTACAAAAAAAAGCAATTTCTAAAAACATAAGCTCTAAAGAGCGAATAATGAGAATGACTGTACCTGCTTCATCTATTGCTACAAGATGTAAAAACGATATAATAAATAAATGGCGTCATGAATTAAAAGTAGTAAAAGTTGTATCACAATTAGATAAAACTTCTCTTGATAAACAAATCGAACATAAAACTAAACAAAATAAATTGGAACGTATATCAAGTTGGGAAGATGCTAGAAATAAAATTGTTAGGTGATTTTTTAAATCACCTTTTTATTTTTTAGTAACCTCCCCTACTTGTTATATAAAGTGAAAATTTTTATTATTTGAATAATTTTCTAAAACCTTATACAAGTTTGTATTAATGCATTTCTCAACTAGTTGTTTATCATCTTGCATTATATGATTATTAATTAATCTTTCTTCTCTATTTTAACTTTCTTTTTTCTTCAACATCTTCAAATCCATAAACAGGGCTATTATAATTTCTTTCAAATAATCTTTCTGCAATTTCCATATTACTAAAGCGACTATTTGATAGTATATAATTTTTATAGTTTTTAGGATTATATTCATCAATTCTAAAATAATCCTTTTTATAATACACACTGAAGAATAAATCAGTTAAATCTAAATCTATAAGAGTAGGAAATCCACTTTGATAACAATATTCGGCAACTCTTTTAACGCAATCACCAAAGTGAAATCCACCAATTACTATTTCATCAAAATTTCCTAATTGTTCTATTAAATATTTTTCACTTGGATATTTAATATCTTTATCTTGTTTTTCGCTATCATCATGATTATAACCACTAGCTTGTTCAAAAGTTACATCAGTATAAATTATTTTATCAGTAGTTAAAGTATTAACTCCATAAATTTTTTTACCTGGATAAATTGCATAAACAATTTCATATCCTTTTTCCCTATATCTTTTTTGTATACATTCATTTAATACTTTATATGGATTATCTCTTCCTATTTCATGTAAATATTCTTCTGAGAACTCAAAAGAACGATTATATTCTTGAATAGGATATAAATACAAAAAGATTTTTTTCATAAGTAATCACCTAGATATATTTTATCATAATTTAACCATTTATTAATAATAAAATTTATTTACTCATATTTATAAAAAATCACAAAAAAGTCTGAGTAATTCTCTAAATGGGGCCTAATGTCATAGTTACCTACAACTTCTCACTTCTTAATGATTTGATATATAGAATATCAATCTCTAATAAGATTTTAACATAAAGTTGCTAATTGATTTTGAAAATTAACAACTTTATGTTATAATTACCGAAGGGGGATATTTTTATGAAAAATGATATACATAATATTTTAGGAGATAGTATGGCTAATTCAATCGAAGGTATAGTTGATTGCCTTGATAAGATGGATCTAACACCAGAAGAAATTGTAAATCGTATAAGTGGCCTAAACGAATTAATAAGAGAAGGAATGCGTCTTACAGCATTATCCAAAGGTTATGAAGAATTAGCAGATAAAATTGATAAAGCAAATGAATTAATTAAACTTAAAAGAATTGATGAATTTAAAAAATCTGTTGCAAATGGCACTCATGAAGAGTTTTTAGCTAACATTTCATGGATTGATAAATCTTCATTAGAAGTAGATATGGGATTATCTAGATTAGGACTTTCAAATAAAAAAGACTTAACAGAAGAAGAACAAAAATACTATGACATAATTGAAAATTCTATCAATAAAGATTTAGAAAAAGAAGCATTAAGCCAAGGGTTTGATAGTGTTGAGGCATGGAGAAATCATAATGCAATGTGCACTGAAAGTGTTGAGACATGGGCAATGTGTACTGAAAGTGCTACTTTACTGCTACATTAAATGTAATACAGATTATTGTATACAAAAAAGAGGATTAAATTAGTTTATAATTTTTCCTCTTTTTTGATATTATTTATATAAAATAAAAACTTACGAATGATTAAGTACATAAGTTAATCTCAAATAGAGCATCAATATGACTGATGAACAATATATTTATATAGCAATAGAAATTAGCAAAAATGCTAAATATCCTTATGGTGTTATTGTAGTTAAAGATGGAGAAATTATTGGTAGAAGTGATGATAAAACTTTAATGGAAACAAGTACGTATTCCAATACTGAATTAGAAATAATAGAAAGTGCTTCTAAAAACAAGAATCTTTATGGTGATTTAAAAGGAGCCACAATGTATGTATCTTGTGAACCATGTATGATGTACATGGGAGCAATTCTTTATGAAGAATTTGATAAGTTAGTTTATTCTGCTAAACTACAAGATAGTAACGACAATTATTGCCCAGAGATGATTACTAGTATAGATGAATTAGCAAAATATTCTAAAAATAAAATGGAAATTGTAAAAGAATTGCATAGAGAAAAAGCTGTTAAAATTTTAAAAATGAGAGGTGAAATATGATGGAAACAATTATTGTAGGTGGTGTAATAGAAAAAAATGGTAAGTTTTTATTAGTTCAAGAAGCCAAAGAAAAATGTAGAGGAAAATGGAATATTCCCGCAGGACATTTAGATTCAAATGAAAATATTTTTGAGGGTGCAAAAAGAGAAGTGTTAGAAGAAACAAGATGTAAAATTGAATTAACAGGTATATTACAAATTGGCAATAGAGTGTCAGAAAATGATGTTTTAATGAGTGTTATATTTTCAACTAATCTTTTAGAAGAAAATATAATTTATGATAAATCAGAAATTTTAGATGTTAAATGGTTTAGCTATGAAGAACTCCTAAATATGAAAGATGAATTAAGATCATATGATTTGATAATAAATAGCATATCAGCTTTGATAGAAAATAAAGGTGTAAATACTAATATAATTAAAATAATAAAATAATGTCTCATTATATTTTAATATTGTGAGCTAACATATGTAAAATAAAATACAGTGAAAACTGTATTTTTTGAGATTGATTTTCTATATAAAGTTCGAACAGAATTATCTAATGGAGCATTTGATAGGAAGTTTTTAAACCTTTTATCAAAAATATCTCTCACTTGTTGAAATAATTATAACGCATATTTTTGAATCATGTACTAACCTAATCATTAATTTCAAAAATTCCTAATTTATGGTCAAAAGAATTATCTTTAATTTTATTAGAGGAGCAATTTAGTTCATTACTAATAATAAAATGATCTAATTGTTTGTTTTTTCTAGTAGGACAATTTATTAAATCAGTACAGTTAATCATTGTTTCAGGAAATAAGGAATTAACGTTATCATAGTTGAAATCCCCACATAATATGAATTTTTTATTTAAGTTATAGTAATTAATAAATTTTTTATCAGCCTTCTCAAATATTTCTAAATAATCTAAAGGATTCTTTTTAAATACATGAAATGGTAAACAATGACCTGTAATAATATTAAATCCTTTTATATTTGCAATAATAAAACCCTTATCGTGAGAATAATAAGTAGTATTTTTGTCAACAGAATAAATTAAATTAGGGTTATCTAACATAAATTTTTTATAACTATCTATTTTGTATTTTGAACATATAACAATACCCATTCTAGATCCAATATTGATATGTGAATCTGATAATTCAAATTCGACTATGTACTTTAAAGCAGTATGTTCTTTAATGTAATTTGCTATAGATGGTAAATTTTCTGATTTAATTATTGCTTCTTGTAAGCAAATAATATCGATTTTTTCATCTTTTATATTTTTTGTTATATAATTATAAGAATTTAAATCTAATCTGCCATTTTTATTTTTCTCATCTTCACCAATATTCCAAGTGGCTAATCTCATTTTAAGACCTCCATAATATCATTTATTTTTATTCATAGTTTATACACTTCAATATAATTTTACCATACTTTAACTATTTATTAAAAATAAATAGTTATTTATATTACCATATTTTATAAAAATAAAACTCACACAAAAGTGTGAGTAATCATCTCAATGGAGCGGTTAAGCAACATCTTACGAACCATAACACTCTCTTTCTAAAAATATTATATACGAATTACAATTAAATTTCAATGGGAGTATGGAGAATTTTGTTATTTTATAGTATAATATTCATAATTAAAATTCTTGGAGGTACTATATGAGCAAATTTAAAACAATGGTTAGAAAAGATATTGAACTTTGTGATGAATATATTGCTAAGAATATGGCTACTCATTCAGAAGTTAATGCTTTATTAGGAAAATATGTAATGGATTATCCTGATTTTAATAAAAATATTATTGCATATGCTAGTGTTCCAGGGCATGAAACTAATGAAATAGAAAATATTAAAATAATAAAATCAAAGTTAGAATATTTGTTAAATCGAAGTGATAATCCTGATTTATATAATAAGCAGAATAATTCTGGTATCACCATATCTAATGTAAATAATAACAATAATACAAATAATGTTAATCTTAATATAAGTATTGAAGATATAAAATCAAATATTGATGAAAATACATATCTAAGTGATTTGGATAAAAAGGAATTATTAGGCAAATTAGATGAAATAATAGAATTACAAAAAAGCAAAGAAAGTAAGACTAAAAAATGGGATAAAGCAAAAAAAATTTTAGCATTTTTACTTGATAAGGGTGCAGATATTGCAATTATGTATATTCCACAAATATTAAAAGCTTTAGGCAATTAATTTAAAGGAGGAAATTATGGATAAAATTATAATGTTAGGTACAGGTAATGGTGGAACAATTGATTTATACAATACCTGTTTTGTAATTAAAAATGAAAATGGCAATTTCTTAATTGATACAGGTGGAAGTATTGAAATCATAAAAAGACTAAATCAAGTAGATATAGATTATAAATCAATACGTCATATTTTTATATCTCATAGTCATACTGACCACATATTAGGTATATTCTGGCTATTTAAAAGAATAAGTAGAAATGTTATGCACGGTGATATAAAAGAAAAAATAAATTTGTATTGTAATGATACAGTATATGAATCTATTAAAGAAGTAGCAAAGTATATACTTCCGGAAAAACTTATGAATGCCATATATAGTATTGTAGATTTTAAGGTGTTAAATGATGGAGATAAATATAATATTAACGGAATAGATTATACTTTCTTTGATATTCAAGCAAAAGGAACAAAACAATTTGGATTTGAATGTAGTTTAAATGATAAAAGATTAGCATTTCTTGGAGATGAAACTTTAAATCCAAATCTTTATGATAGAATTAAAGGTTTTGATTATGTTATGCACGAGGCTTTTTGTTTAGATTCAGAAGAAAATATATTCCATGCCTATGAAAAAAATCATTCAACAACAAAAAGTGTTAGTGAAGTAATGAATACATTAGAGGTTAAAAATTTAATTTTATATCATACCGAAGAATCTCATAAAGAAAAAAGAAAAGAATTATACACAAAAGAAGCACAAGAATTTTTTAATGGTAATGTAATAGTACCAAATGATTTAGAAATTATAGAAATAAATTAGAAAGAGAGTGAATTATATATGGGAATAGTAATTGTTGGTGGAGTAATTGAAAAAGATGGTAAATTTCTTTTAGTTCAAGAGGCACAAGAAAAATGCAGAGGTAAATGGAATATACCGGCAGGGCATTTAGATCCAAATGAAACAATTTTTGATGGAGCTAAAAGAGAAATTAAAGAAGAAACAGGATGCAATGTTGAATTAACAGGTGTCCTACAAATAGGTAATCGAGTGTTAGAAGATGATGTATTTGTAAGTGTGATATTTTCAACTAAATTATTAGACGAAAATATTACATACAACCCTAATGAAATACTAGATGTTAAATGGTTCACTTATGAAGAATTGCTTAATATGAAGGATGAATTAAGGTCATATAATTGGATTATTAACAGCATAACTGCTTTGATTGAAAACAAAGTCGCAGATATTGATTTGGTAAAAATGATGTAATCAATGGAGTATATAATAAATGAATAATAATTATAATCTATTAAGAAGCAAAGATATAATTGCAATATTAGATGGAGATTTTCAAATAGAAGAAGTTGATGGTATAAGAATTGCTATGCCATATTTAAGTGGACCAATGCTTTGTGAACTTTCCCAAAAATTTGGATACTATCAGGAATATTACTGGGGAAATAGTTCTAAACCAAATTTGAGTAGATGGCAGTATATGGATAATATTTTGGAATATGTTATTAAAGAAAATAAGACAAGCCAACTTTTGTCATATATGATGGAGAAAGAAAGATTTTCGGATAGTTTGAGAAACCTAAATAATGTAAATGATATAGAAAAAATGTATAAATATATTATAAAAAAAGTTATAGATCAAATTAATTCTATATTGTATTTTGGTGGGCACGAATTAGTTATAATTAATAATCAATATATCATCAAGAATATCGATGAGAAAATTAATATCGATGTTCCGAATATAAATATTGTTGATAGAGATTATATTAAAGATTTATCTGAACGTGCAATGAAAGATATAGATGAAGGAAATTTAGATAGTGCCATTACAAAATCAAGAACCATTTTAGAAGAAACTTTTTGTTACGCTATTGAAATTAAAGGAGAAGAACCTTCTGATAGTGGTGATATTGGGAAGTTATATAAACAAGTAAAAGACTTGTATAATATGCATGCAAATAAAGATATGGATAAAAGAGTTAATAAGTTATTATCTGGGCTTGAAAATATTGTTCAGTCAATTGCTGAAATGAGAAACAATGGAAGTGATTCGCACGGTCTTGGAAATAAGCGAGTAAATATTTCAGACTACCATGCTAGATTAGCTGTAAATTCTTCTACCACTATGGCTGAATTTATTCTCTCTGTATCTCAGAATTCAAAATAATAATTTGAAGTTAAGGGTATGGGAATTCCCATAATAGAATTTATGCGGGAGTATAAATTCAGTGCTGGCTAGACACGACTTTTACTCCC